>Ga0153915_10000806_pt1 | contig 28905 bp, 34 predicted proteins | sample Opewatmetagenome_2_FD_107003 | JGI IMG/M metagenome (GOLD analysis project Ga0153915, IMG submission 107003) | Freshwater wetland microbial communities from Ohio, USA - Open water 3 Core 3 Depth 3 metaG | ecosystem: Environmental > Aquatic > Freshwater > Wetlands | place: USA: Ohio, Lake Erie...
AAAACTTTCGATCATTCCGGAACTGGTGGATAAAAATGACCTATTGATCGCAAATTCCCTGGTAAATACTACCGGGATGATCGCCGCGATATTGGGTTTTGGGATAAGCGGGGTGGTCGTGGAGTGGTTGGGGGCAAGAAGCGGTTTTTACCTGGACGCTTTGGGTTTCTTGATTTCCGGGACCCTGATATTCTTGATCGCCAAGAAATTCAATTCGCTGGTGAATTTACGGGAAGTAAGCGAAGAGATCGTCCAGGTGATCAGGAAATCTGTTTTTCAGGAGATCAAAGAAGGCGTCCTGTATTTTATCCGCAACAAAAACATCCGCTTTACCGCCCTGATCATCTTTGCTCTTTGGTCGGCGCTAGGCGCGGTTTATGTGGTGGTGATCGTCTTTGTGCAGAATTCGCTGCATTCGGCGACAAAGGACCTGGGGTTATTGGCGATGTTCTTAGGCATAGGCCTTTTCCTGGGTTCGCTTGTTTACGGAAAGTTCGGCCAGCGCATCTCCCATTATAAGACCATATTCAGTTCGTTGGTTGTCAGCGGATTTATGTTGATTATTTTCGCTTTAGGGATATACTATTACCCGAATTTTGCCGTAGCCGCCGTTTTAGCTTTATTGTTAGGCATAGTCATCGCTCCGATCATGATCGCCTCTAATACGATCATCCATAATGCCAGCGATAATGAGATGCTCGGTAAGATATTCAGTTCTTTAGAGATCGTGATGCATTTAGGGTTCTTGTTGTTCATGTTTATCAGCAGTATGCTTGCGGAGAAATTCTCCCAGCTGGGTATTTTAGTGATTGTCGGATGTATTTTCAGTGGTTTAGGGTTAATTAATTTGTTTATCAACCGAAAATTATCATGGTTAGAATAAAAGAAAATAAAGAATACGTCCAGGACAAGCCTATAGAGGCGTTGCCTTTACCGACTAGGGTTTATATTCCGCTTATCCAGCATTTAGGCAAAGCCTGCAATCCGGAAGTTAAAAGCGGTGATCTTGTCAAAGTTGGGCAGAGGATCGCAGGTTTGGACAGCGGGCTATCCGCTTTAGTACATTCTTCTGTTTCCGGCAAGGTGTTCAGCTTACAGGATTACGCGCATCCTGTTTTAGGCAGGGCGCGTGCGATACTCATCGACCGAGATAGCCAGCCGCAGGATTGGCAGGGTGGCTTAAGAAGCGAAGACGAAGTGTCCCGCCTGGCTAAAGATGAGATCGTCAAAATAGTCCAGGAAGCCGGTATCGTCGGTATGGGTGGGGCAAGCTTTCCCACGCATATAAAACTTAATCCCTCAAAACCCGTGGATACACTGATCATTAACGCCGCCGAATGCGAACCCTACCTGGCTGCGGATTACCGCCTGATGGTTGAAAAGACAGAGGAAATATTTTCGGGAATAAAGCTTGTGGCAAAATGCCTAGGCGTGAAGAATGTTTATATCGGTATCGAAGAGAATAAACCCCAGGCGATAAAGAAGTTTCTGGATAACCGTTTTGGCTTTATAGTTAAAGTATTGGAATCAGTGTATCCTCAGGGCGGGGAGAAACAACTGGTGCAAAGTATATTAGGTAAAGAGATACCCCGCGGCAAACTTCCTTTCGATATCGGCGTGGTAGTGCAGAATATCGCCACGGTCTACGCTATTTATGAAGCTGTGTATAAGAATAAACCTCTTTATGAGAGGGTGGTTTCTGTTACGGGAAGTTGCCTGGAGAATCCTAAGAACTTACTTGTACGTATCGGCACGCCGATCAAGGAATTGATTGATTTCTGCGGCCCCTTGAAAGAAGAGCCGGTTAAGATGATCACTGGAGGGCCGATGATGGGGATATCCCAGTTTACGGACCTGGTCCCGGTGATCAAATCCACCAATGGCGTGATTTTATTGAATAAAAAGGAAAGTAAGATATTAGAAGAAGATGTTTGTATCCGTTGCGGCGCCTGTGTGCGCGCTTGCCCCGCGGGGCTTATGCCGTGTTCGATAAATCTGGCAGCTGAAAAAGGGTTTTGGGGCATAGCTAAAGATTACGCGGCTATTGATTGCATAGAGTGCGGCTTATGCAGTTATGTCTGCCCGGCGAACAGGAACCTTGTCCAGTCGATTAAAATGGCAAAACTGCAGGCGGCTAAAATAAAATGAAAGAAATAATACGCTATGGTTTTGTGCTTACTTTGATCTGCGCTGTTTCCGGCGGGCTTTTGGCTGGCGTGGATATGCTCACTGAGCCAAAGATCGCGCTGCAAAAGGCAAATGAGGAAAAGGCCGCCCTGGAAGAAGTTATGCCGCAGGCTGATAAATTTGAAATGGTGAAAGCAGAGGGTAAGCCGGAATACTATAAAGCTTTTGATAAATCCGGCGCGTTCCTTGGCGTGGTTTTTAAGGCCAGCGCAAAAGGTTACTCCAGTATTATAGAGGTTTTGACCGGGATGCTTAAAAGCGGCAATATTACCGCGATTAAGGTTCTTTCACAGAATGAAACTCCCGGCCTTGGTTCACAGGTAAGCGACAATAAATTTACCGGCCAGTTCTCCGGTAAAGACAATACGCTTTCCGGCGTAGAGGCGATCACCGGCGCGACGATCTCCAGCAGCGCGGTGATTAATTCCGTAAAGGAGAAAGCTAAAGAAATTAAAACTTTGATCGCCAATGAAAAATAACCTGCAATGTAGCGTATCTCCGCATATACATATCAATGAAACCACCGCTAAGATAATGTGGTGGGTAGCCGCAAGCCTTATTCCTGCCGGAATCGCGGGAGTTTTCATTTTTGGGTTAAACGCCTTGTGGGTAATTATTTTAAGTATCCTCTCGGCTCTTCTCGCGGAGTTATCTTGGCAGGTGATCACTAAGAGAAAAGTCACCATTTTTGATGGCAGCGCTTTTCTCACAGGCCTGATCTTAGCCTATAACCTTCCGCCTGGCGTGCCTTTCTGGCTGCCTGTAGTCGGCGCGTTTTTTTCGATTATTATCGGTAAGCAGCTATTCGGTGGCCTGGGGCAGAATATTTTTAACCCCGCGCTGGTAGGCAGGGTATTTTTAATGGCATCCTGGCCTCATTATATGACCTCATTCATCAGGCCGTTGGCTTATGATACTGTCACTAGCGCCACTCCTTTAGCCGCGCTAAAAGAAGGCAAGGCCATAGAGCATATATCCACCCTGGACCTTCTTTTGGGTTTGCGCGGCGGCTGTATCGGGGAAGTATGTATAATAGCGTTGTTGCTTGGCGCGGTGATTTTATTGATCAAAGGATACATATCCTGGCATATCCCGTTTACTTATATCGCCACCACAGGCGTATTTACCTATATATTCGCGGGCAAACATTTGTTTGCCGGAGACTGGTTGTTCCATATTTTGTCCGGCGGCCTGATCCTGGGCGCGTTTTTCATGGCTACGGATTATGTGGCTACGCCATTGACCAGGAAAGGGCAAATAATCTTTGGGATTGGTTGCGGGCTGTTAACGGGAGTGATCCGCCTTTGGGGAGGCTACCCGGAAGGCGTGGCTTATTCCATACTGATGATGAACGCGGTAACGCCTCTTATTGACCGTTATACCAAAAGCAGGGTTTACGGGGCTATTTAGGTTGCAGATGAAGGTTATAATATGAAGAAATTATTCCAGGAGTTCATTAAAGGTATTATCAGGGAAAATCCCACATTTGTCCTGGTTTTGGGTTTATGCCCGACTTTGGCTGTTTCTGTTTCAGTGGCTAATGGTTTAGGCATGGGGATAGCCGCGACATTCGTGCTTTTAGGTTCAAGCGCGATCATCTCTTTAGTGAAGAAATTCATCCCGGACCAGATACGCATACCTTGTTATATCGTGGTGATCGCTACTTTTGTGACTATCGCCGAGCTTTGCATGAAAGCTTACAGCCCCGTCTTAGACAGGGCGCTGGGGATCTATGTGCCTTTGATCGTGGTCAACTGCATAGTTTTAGGCAGGGCGGAAGCGTTCGCCTGCAAGAACAGCGTAGCCGCTTCTTTCTTTGACGGCTTAGGCATGGGCGTGGGTTTTACCCTTGCGCTTATGCTCATCTCGGCGATCCGCGAGTTACTCGGCACAGGCAAGATCTTCGGCCATACCTTGATCGGTTCTTTTGAGCCGGTATTTGTTTTCGGCATGCCGTCAGGCGCGCTTTTAGTTATCGGGCTGTTGCTGGGGTTTTTTAATTACTTAAAAAGAAGGAAAGCATGAACCTGCAGGAATTTTTAACGATATTTATATCCTCGGTATTTATTTACAACGTAATCCTTTCCCGTTTTTTAGGGCTTTGTTCTTTTATCGCTATCTCCAAGGAAACTAAACCCGCTTTGGCGATGAGCGGGGCAGTGTTGTTCGTGATCACCATGTCTTCAGTGATCACCTGGTTTGTTTACCGTTTCCTGCTTTTACCGTTTGATTTAGCGTATCTGCGCACTATTTCATTTATCCTGGTGATCGCCGCGTTCGTGCAGTTTGTGGAAATGGTGATCAGGAAGACCAGCCCCCATCTATACCGCTCATTTGGTATATACTTACCGTTAATTACGGTGAATTGCGCTGTTTTGGGCGTAGCCGTCTTAAATATCGATATGTTTTTTGTGAACGGTAAAGCCGTGGCGGGAAGTTTTTATTATTCGCTTTTTCAGGGTATTTGCGTGGGCTTAGGTTATACGCTGGCCATGCTTTTAATGTCCGGGATAAGGGAGAGGATCGAGTTTTGTAATGTGCCGAAGAGTCTGAAAGAGTTCCCCTTGGCTTTTATTATCGCTTCTATATTGAGTCTAAGTTTCATGGGTTTTAACGGGTTTAAATTCTAAACGATGGAAATATTAGCGGCTATTTTAGTATTGGGTTTTTTGGGTTTACTTTTCGGCGTGGGCTTGGCTGTTTCTTCCAAGAAACTGGCGGTTTGCGTTGACGAGAGGGTAGAGAAGGTTTTTCATCTTTTACCCGGTTCTAATTGCGGCGCTTGCGGTAATCCCGGATGTTTCGGTTTTGCGGAGAGCTTGATCAGTTCCAAGGCTGCCATAGATTCCTGCCGCGTGAGTAATGACGCGGCTAAAGAAGAGATCGCCAAGATCCTCGGCACAAGCCTGGAAAAGAAGGTAAGAAGGATCGCTGTTTTACATTGTAATGGCGGCGTAAAAGTTAAAGATAAATTTATTTATAGCGGCATAGATGACTGCCTGGCGGCAAATCTTGTCCTGGGAGGCAATAAGGCTTGTGTTTTCGGATGTTTAGGGCTTGGGACGTGCCTAAGGGCTTGCCCTTTTGGCGCGATCTCTATGTCGGATGAAAAGCTTCCTGTTATAGATAAACATAAATGCCGCGCCTGCAATAAATGCGTGCTGGTTTGCCCCAAAAAGCTTATTTCACTTGTTCCGATATCCGGAGTTGTCACGGTCTGTTGCAATTCGCATGATTTTGGTAAAGAGGTAAAGTTAGTTTGCCCTGTAGGGTGCATTGGCTGCAAGCTTTGTGAAAAGGCCTGCAAATTCGGCGCGATGGCTGTTATCGATAACCTGGCGGTAATCGATTACCATAAATGCACATCCTGCGCGGAGTGCGTCAAGGTTTGCCCTACTCATGCGATCCAGTTGTCAGTTAAGGCTTAAAGTTATCAGGAGTTTTAGTTAAGCGGCGGATGAGAGTAGAAAGGAAGGTAAAGGTGAATATAGCCGTATTTGCTTCCGGAAGAGGGAGTAATTTCTGCGCTATTGCCCGGGCAGCCAAGAAAAATGATCTGGCCGGGGCGCGTATTTCTTTACTGGTTTGCGATAATCCGCGCGCTTTGGTCATTCGCCGGGCTAAAGAGTTTAAGATAAAGACGCTTTTAGCGTTGCGTGAGGATTTTTACGATAAAGCTTCTTTTGAACATGCGATCATTCAGCGTTTAAAAGCGGATAATATTGATCTTGTGGTATTGGCAGGTTTCATGCGCATGTTAAGCGCTGATTTCGTGAAAACTTTCCGTCAAAGGATCATGAACATCCATCCGGCGCTGCTTCCGGCTTTTAAGGGGTCAACGGCCATACGGGACGCGTTCATTTATGGCTCGAAAGCTACCGGAGTGACCGTGCATTTTGTAGACGCGCTGATGGACCATGGGCCGATCATCCTGCAGGAAGCCGTTAAAATAGGCCGTAAAGATACTTTGCCTGTTTTGGAAGAAAAGATCCATAAGTTAGAGCATAAGCTTTATCCGGAAGCGATCAGATTGTTTGCGAAAGGGAAGTTAAGCGTTCGGGGAAGGAAAGTTTTAGCGCTTACTCGTTAGTTTTAGCGCGTAAAGCCGCATGGTTTAAGATCGACCTGTTGCCGCTGGAGAGGTTATCCGTTTCCAGGGTAAGCAGGTTTTTATATTTATAGGCTTCTAAGGTAAAAGCGATAATCCGCAGTATTTCTTTATCAATATCCGCGTTTCTCTGTACTTCCGGTTTCTGGAATTTAAGCCTTATACGATGCTGGATCTGCCAGGCTAGAAAATCCTCCTGCGTGATATCCGCATAATCCAGGTGTTTACCTTCTGTGTCGCCGATGATCACAGGGGAAATGTTCGTCTCCTGGACGATACGATGCTGGTATTCTGTCTGCGAGATAAAACCGTAGGAGATCTTTTTAAGGTCCAGGTAATAGAATATCTCTTTGATCTCAAACCCGTTTTTAATATCCGCGGCCACGATGCAGAAGAAGAGCGGCGCCTTGTCCTGGGATTGGTCAATGCTGAAAAGCACTCGCCGGACCACCTGCAGGATATTAAAGATACTTTCCGCGGCCTGTTTATCGATCACCATATCTTGCAGGCTTTCTTTGTCCGGGATAGGCTTGATCAGGTAATCTGCTTTGATCCGGTTATCTTTGAGGGTGATGTTATTTTTCTCTATCAGGAAACGTTCGGTATATTTCTCCGGTTTATCCGGACGGGAAAGGAGATTTTTTAGCGGCAGATAGATCCAGAGGGTCTGCCCAGTGAGCTTTGTTTTTACATCCAGTTTATATTCGTTTTTGCAGATATCCCGGATCGCCTGAGGGGCTTCTTCTTTCAGGAAAGATGGTTTGGTGCTGGCAGTACAACCGCAACTAACGCAGGCAATGATGAAAAGTTTAAGGCCGGTTCTTGCCAAACTCTTTAAAGATAGCCTCGATTTCATCATAGTTAAGCTCATTTTTCTCAACCAGTTCTTTGGCCAACCTGTCTAATAACGGTTCTTCTTTTTTAAGCAGCGTGTTTACTTCATCCAGGCAGGTTTTTAGTATATCCTGGACATCCGTATCTAATCTTGCTTTCATTGTCTCGGAGACATCGTTTAAGATTTCCCAATTTCCCAGCATTCCGGATTTGCCCATGCCTACGTTCCAGGCCATCTGGTGGGCATAATGCATCGCTGTGGAGAAATCGCTGTATACACCGTTGGTTGTGGCGTTATATTTGATCTTTTCAGCCGCGTATGAACCGAGGCATATTTTGATCTGGCTGAGCATTTTATTTGAATCTTTGATAAAAGTATCTTCTCTTTCCGGCGTCCATGTCGCTCCGCCCGTCGGCCCGCGCGGGGTGATCGTGATCTTAAAAACATCCTGGGTGGGAGCCAGCAGATAAGTGACGATGGCATGTCCTGCCTCATGGTAAGCGGTTTGCCATTTTTCCTTGTCGCTTAACCTGATCCGGCGCTTAATCCCTAAAGCGATACGTTCCCTGGCTTCATCGATCTCCTGCATAGAGATAGAGTCGTGGTGGTTACGCACAGTGATCAGCGCTGCTTCGCGCACGATGTTGGCGATATCCGCCGGGCTCTGGCCAACGGTGATCCGCGCCAGGCGGTCGATCTTTACGCCCGCCGGATCGTATTTTACCGATTTAAGATAATAAGCGAAAAGCTTCTGCCTGTCTTCCAAGTTAGGCATATCCACGATGATCTTACGGTCAAATCTTCCCGGCCTTAAAAGGGCCTGGTCCAAATATTTTTCCGGAGCGTTCGTTGCTCCGATAATTACGACATTGTGGTCCTTGTCTTTTAATCCATCCATCTCTACGAGCAGCTGGTTAAGCGTGGTATTGTGTTCTGTCGTGCCGCCAAAACCCTGATCCATGCCGCGCTGCGCGCCGATAGCGTCCACCTCGTCAATAAAAATAATACAGCCGCCTTCCAATTCAGCCAGCTGCTGGGCTTTTTTGAATAAACTGCGCACGCGTCCGGCGCCTACGCCGACGAACATCTCCACGAATTCCGAGCCGGACATGGAGATAAAGGGAAGTTTTGCTTCGGTGGCAATAGCTTTAGCCAGGTAAGTTTTTCCGCATCCCGGCGGACCAAGCATCAGGATGCCCCTTAAGATCTTTCCGCCGATACGCTGGAGGCTGGCGCGGTCAGTGATCAGCTTGACAACTTCTAAGGCTTCTTCTTTTGCTTCGTCCATGCCGATAACATCGTTCCAGGTGATGCCTATTTCTCCTCCGTTAACGGATTTCTTCTGGGTTTGGGCAAATGACTGGGCGCCGCGCTTAAAATAAAGCCAGTACATAAGATAGGTGTATACAAAACCGAAGATGATCGCCATAATGATCTGCAGGTATAATTGCAGCGGCACCATGGCCATCTGGGATTGGCGCAGGTAGGATTCGGATTCATTCCAGGCGCGCAGGCCGATAATGATAAAAAATACCAAAGATATGGCCAGGCCGCCCAAGACTAAAGTAAGCAGCGCTTTTAACCAGTGGATCTTTACGTAAAACTTTAACTTTTTCCAGTTCATCGTTTACCTCTTATATCGCTTAAGGTTACATAAAAAATAGCATATCCTAAAAGGCAAGTCAAACATTATCTTTCTTCACCGAAAACTTTCCTTAGAAGGATTAAGAGCAGGGGGAAGTTTAGCAGGTTGAGAGTATTAGTGTAGGGGAGGCTTAAGCCTCCCCTACAGTGCATCAAACTGTTTACATTTTGTGAGCAAAGCAGTTTCCTCTTTGGATGTGAAACAGTTTTCTTGACTTAGGTTGTTTTGTGTGTATAATTATGAAGTTAATAAATTTCCCAAACATATTTATAAGCCTCAAGGAATACGCGGGCAGAAAGAAGATAAAATGGCAAAGATCAAGTCGGTTTTGGCAAGAGAAATACTGGATTCACGCGGTAACCCCACTGTTGAGGTGGATTGTCTTTTGACAAACGGTATTTTAGGCCGCGCCGCAGTCCCCTCGGGCGCTTCTACCGGCGATAATGAAGCCCTGGAGTTAAGAGACGGCGATAAAAAACGTTATATGGGTAAAGGCGTATTAAAAGCCGTGGCCAATGTGAACACGGTGATCAATACCGCTATCAAAGGTTTATCCGCTGATTTTGAGAAAATAGATAAACTATTGATCAAACTGGATGGTACGGAATTCAAGTCCAATCTTGGGGCTAACGCCATACTGGGCGTGTCTATGGCTGTTACCAAAGCCGCGGCTTTATCAAAAAAGCAGCCGCTTTACAGGTTCTTAGGGGGAGAGAAAGCCAATATCCTGCCGGTCCCTTTAATGAATATTTTAAACGGCGGGATGCACGCCGATAATAACCTGGATATCCAGGAATTTATGATCATGCCTATAGGAGGCAAGAGTTTCTCGGAAGCGTTGCGTATGGCCACGGAAGTATTCCATAACCTTAAAGCGCTGCTTAAGTCTAAAAAGCTTTCTACATCCGTAGGCGATGAGGGTGGTTTTGCGCCTAACTTGAATTCCAATGAGGAAGCTTTGAGCTTGATCATTGAAGCGATCAAAAAAGCCGGTTACCTTCCGGGCAAGGATGTATCCCTGGCACTTGATTGCGCGGCCAGCTCATTCTACAAAGACGGCAAGTATACTTTTGAGAATACCCAGAAGAGCGCAGAGGATTTGATCGCGATTTACGGAAAATGGCTGGAGAAATATCCCATCCTTTCCATTGAAGACGGCTTGTCCGAGCATGATTGGGCAGGCTGGCAGTTGATGACGCAAAAATTAGGCGGCGCGCTGCAGCTGGTTGGCGATGATATTTTTGTGACTAACCCCAAGATATTCAAAAAAGGGATTGCAGAAAAAATCGGCAATGCTATACTGATAAAAGTCAATCAGATCGGTTCGCTCTCGGAGACTTTGGAAGCTATCGCCATCGCCAAAAAGAATAAATACAAGGCGGTGATTTCGCACCGCTCCGGAGAGACAGAAGACACGACCATCGCGCATTTAGCGGTAGCCACGGGCGTCGGGCAGATCAAGACCGGCTCGCTTTCCAGGACAGACAGGATCTGTAAATATAACGAACTTTTAAGGATAGAGGAAGAACTGGGAAAGAAGGCGTTTTACGCGGGGACAACCTGGAAAAAATAAATGTTTTCCTCGTTAAAGAAAGCATTCTGGCTTTTCGGGATCGCGGTTTTATTCTTGGTCTTATTCCTTCCGGGGTACACTAAGCTGCAGGAATTAAGGGATAAGAACAGGGATCTAGAGGATAAATTCAAGAAGGTCGCGGTAGAGAATTACCTGTTACAGGAAGAACTTAAACGCGCTGAGAACGACCCGGTTTACCAGGAAAAGATCGCCCGGGAAAAAATGGGCGTGGTCAGAAAAGGCGAAATACCTGTAAGGATAATTTCCGAGCAGCAAAGGTGATTTAAATTTCGCGGGGTGGAGCAGCCTGGTAGCTCGCAAGGCTCATAACCTTGAGGTCATGCGTTCAAATCGCATCCCCGCAACCATTGATCAGCGAGGCGGGAATCAAGGGTTACGGCGATTCCCGCCTTTTTGTTCATAAATACTGTTAAATATATTCAAGGAGGAAAATGATGGCAATGATCAATTATTCATTTCAAAAGAACCTTAAGGAGCAGGCAAGAAAAAAGAAACAAGAAGAGAAGAGGTTGTTGAAGTTAAATAAAAAGATGGCCAAGTTAAAAGAAACTGTCGCGTCAGCCTGAAAAGCTTAGGCCGCTTTAGTATTTAAATACAAATAGCGTAAAAGAAAGCAGCCATTGCTCTTTAATTAAAAACCCGCCTAAATCTAAAGCGGGTTTTTTGTTGTTTTAAATCCGGGCTTAGTGTATAATTGAATCCAAAGGAGGGGGTATGAAGAAAACCAGTTTGATCATTGTTTTTATTTTAATATTATTTTGCGTAAATGTTTACGCGCAGGGTGTTTCTGCGCCGATAGGGCCGGTAACCAGGACAGCCGACGTGAACAAAGACGGTAAGCCGGATATTACGTATCATAAGGATGGCGAATATGTGGGCAAGATCGAGGCGGATACCAATTACGACGGTAAGCCCGATATAACCATACACGCCAAAAACGGTAAGTTTGTTTCAGCAGAGGCGGATACCAATTACGACGGTAAACCCGATAAAAAGTTTTCTGACCTGAAAGAATTCAATCAGTGGCTTAATGCCAATGACCCGGATTTCTATAAACAGCTTAACAGCCGGGATTGGGACGTCGCCTTGTTAAAGTTTTAAGGATCATCCTAAACAAAGGGGGCAAAGCATGATAGATATAGAAGTGCTTAGGCTGGCTTTGAGCAAGGAGGAAGAGGCGATCAATATGTATCAGGAAATGCTCATCGGCCATCCCCAGCTGAATGAGCTGCTTTCCTTGCTGATCACCGAAGAGCAAAAGCATAAAAAATTGATTGAAAAGAAGATAGCTGAGCTGATCCGTTAAGATATCCTGCAGGTATTTTTAAAGTTAGAGAATTAAGTAAAAAGAAAGGCTCGAGGATGGATTTGCGCAAAGATAAATGGTATTTTAGTATCTCCACTCTGGTTATCTCTTTTTTGTGCGTCGGGCCGCTTGTTTTACCTTTACTCTGGGCCAATCCGAACCTGAGCAAGAAAGCAAAGATAATCTCAAGCGCTGCGATCATTATCCTAAGCTATCTTTTGGGTGTTGTTTTTGTCAAGTCATTGAACGCCATCAATAATTATTATCAGTTGCTTTCCAGTTAAGGCCGGTTGAAGGCCCGGATGGTTTAGAAGATGCTGCCCAGATCGATCTCCAGGTTTTTAAAAACCATCTATTCCCATCCTGACGAGCAGGAGTATTGCAGAAGCCTGATCGTTGACCTTTTGGGAAAGTTCGCCATAGATAAAGACCCTGCCCAAAGTTTAAAGATATTGGATCTGGGTTGCGGCCAGGGTAAGGACCTGCAGAATATCCGTAAGCGCTGGCCGCTAAAGAAGCTTTCTTTGCACGGCGTTGATTCTTTCGCGCCGAATTGCCAGAAAACTTCCGAAGATGGGGTAACCGTTTACAATATTAATCTGGAGAGCGCGGCGATCCCGGTTGAGGGCGGGTATTTTGACGTAGTGATCGCTAACCAGATCATTGAGCATACCAAGGAGATATTCTGGGTTTTTTCAGAAGTCTCCCGTGTTTTAAAAAAAGGCGGGCTTTTGATCGTGGCTGTCCCGAATATCGCCTCCTGGCATAACCGGTTGCGTTTTTTATTCGGTCAGCCTCCGGGTTCGCTAGAACTGCTTGGCCCCCACGTGCGGGGGATCACGCGGCCTTCTTTTGAAAGATTTATCCAGGCCGACGGATACTTTGAGATTGTCGCGGTAAAAGGTAACGGGTTTTATCCTTTTCCGCTGGGTTTAGCCAAGATATTAAGCATGGTTTTTCCAATGTGCGCGGTAGCCTTGTGTTTCGCGGTAAAAAGGACAGCCAAAGCAGGCCGTTTTATAGAAGTGTTAAACTCCCGGTTCTTTGAAACGCCTTATTTCCGGGGGTAAGCGGTTAATCCAAAAAGGAGGTAGTTATGGTGACAATGGCAATGATCCTGGTTTTTATTTTTGTTTTTCTCGTGGATATCTCGCTTAATCTGCGCAGGGTAAACAACAATATCCTGAAATTAATCAAGAAATATGAAGAAGTTCATGGGGCGATAAAGAAGTAGTTTTTTAGTAGCGTAATCCCAGGTAACCATAAAACCCGCTTTGATCAATAGATTGAAGCGGGTTTTATATATTTTTAGCGATTCTCCTAAAATCCCTTGAAAAAGGCACACCTGTATGCTAACTTAAAATCCTATGGAAAATACACTTTATAATTTTACGGATAATTCCGGCAGCTTCCGGTCGGTTCAGGCGCGTAAATTCAACAGCCTGTATCTGCCGCTTTGTAATGAAAAATTGATGTCCGCGATCACGCCGGATCTGCATGGCGATATAAAAACAGGCCAGGATGCTTTTCTTATGCCGCCGGCCAGCCGGATCGGCCTTTCAGAGGAGAAATATTCGCGGAATTTCTGGGTACATATAAATAAGAATAAAATCTGGTCAGCCAGCGGGGTATCTAAAGATATAAAACAGATCCGCGCGGATAAGTTTTGCCTTGAAGCGGGCCTGCTTTGGCAGCGCGTAGAAAGAAGCAATCTTTCCGTAGGCTTAAAATCGGAGATACTTTCATTCGTCCCTAAAGGGGCCGACGCCGTTGAGCTAATGCAGGTCAAGCTGACCAATATTTCCGGCGGGGAAATAGTTTTTACTCCTTACGCGGCGGTGCCTCTTTACGCGCGGGGCGCCGGATCTTTACGCGACCACCGGCATGTCACGTCTTTATTAACCCGCGTAAGCATTAAAGATCCTGGAGTCCTGGTAAAACCCACTCTTTTATTTGATGAATCCGGGCACAATCAGAACAAAACCAATTATTTTGTTTTAGGCTGGGACCAAGCCGGTATTGGGCCACAGTATATTTATCCTACGCTGGAAAGTTTTTGCGGCGACTCAGGCGACCTGGAAGCGCCGGAAGCGGTTTTAGGGAATAAAACCCCCGGGCGCGGATTTATCCAGGGTAAAGAACCTATGGCTGCTTTACGTTTTCGCGCCGTAAAGTTAGCTTCGGGAAAATCCGTTACATATATAATTATCATGGGCATAAAAGAAGGCGCTCAGGATCTAGCGGCTTTAAAGAACAGGTTCCGCACTCCTCTGAAAGTCCAGGGTTCTTTTGAGGAAACCAGGGAATACTGGCTTAAGCTTAGCCGGAAAATAAGCCTGAATACCGCGGATAGTGATTTTAACAATTGGTTTTACTGGGTAAACATCCAGCCGGTCTTAAGGAAAATATACGGTTGTTCTTTCCTACCGGATTTTGATTATGGCAAGGGCGGCCGCGGCTGGCGCGACCTTTGGCAGGATTGTTTGAGCCTGATCTTAAATGACCCGGGCCCGACGCGCCAGGAGCTGGTGGGTAATTTCTGCGGGGTGAAGATCGACGGATCAAACGCGACGATCATCTGTAAAGAGGGCTCGAAAAGTAACAGGTTTATCGCTGACCGTAATAACTTAAGCCGCGTCTGGATGGATCACGGGGTTTGGCCCTTATTGACCCTGAACCTTTATATCAATGAAACAGGCGATACGGGCATTTTATTTGAAAAGGCGACCTATTTCCGTAATCACGAAATAAAGCGCACCCGCGCTATTGACCGGTCATGGGACAAATCAAGCGGCAACCAGCTTAAAACCGCATCTGGTAAGATCTATCAGGGTTCGATATTTGAACATTTGTTGGTCGAGAACCTGGTACAGTTTTTCAATGTCGGCAGCCATAATCATGTCCGCTTAGAAGGGGCAGATTGGAACGACGGGTTGGACATGGCGGCTCAAAACGGCGAGAGCGTGGCTTTTAGCGCGATGTACGCGCATAACCTTGAACTTTTAGCTGAATTGTTATTAAAAACCGGCAAAAAAACCGTCTTGCTTGCCTGTGAGATCGGTATATTGCTTAATGAAACAAGTTACGCGAGCCCCGCGGTAAAACAAAAATTACTGGAGCGTTATTTTTCTAAGGCCTGCGTATTGCTTTCCGGCAAACAGATATCTATTGATACGCATGTTTTAGCAGCCAACCTTAAATCAAAATCTTTATGGATGAAGAAGTATATCCGTAAGACTGAATGGCTTAAAGAGGGTTTTTTCAATGGTTATTATGATAACCGTAAGAAACGGCTGGAGGGTAGAGATGGCCGCGTTATGCGGATGACTTTGACTTCCCAGGTGTTTGCCATTCTTTCGGGGGTAGCTACGCAAAAACAATCCGGGGAGATATTGCATAATGTGCGTAAATACCTTCTTGATAGATCGACGGGCGGCGTGCGGTTAAATACGGATTTTCGTAAAGAGCAGCATGACTTGGGCAGGGCATTTTCTTTTACTTACGGGGAAAAAGAGAATGGGGCGGTGTTCAGCCATATGGTGGTAATGTTCGCCTACGCGCTTTACAAACAGTCTTTTACGGAAAGCGCCTGGGAGATACTGGATTCGCTTTATAAAATGGCTACGCATACGCAAAAGAGTAAGATCTATCCGGGCTTACCTGAATATTTTAACCTGGATGGCCGCGGTATGTACGCGTATCTTACAGGCTCAGCAAGCTGGTTCGTGCTAACCTTGCTTACGGAGTCATTCGGCTTAAAAGGAGAAAACGGCGACCTGGTGGTTGAGCCTAAATTATCCGCGGAGCAGTTTGAGCGTTCTCCTAAAATAAGTATTCAGCGTGTTTTTGCCGGCAGGCTCGTGCGCGTTGATTTTTTTAATCCCCGGCGGCTGAAATTCGGTAAATATAAGATCGTGAAGGTTTTATTGAATTCTCGAGTATTGCCTGTCCCCGCGGCCGGCCGCGCGGTTTTTACCCGCGAGGTCATCCTTAACCTGCCGAAGGCTAAGCCAAATACCATTAGTATCCATCTTGGTTAAGCCGAATATTTTCGCTTTACAAAAGTTTTATATCCAGATATAATAAAAACCTGATTTAATTTGTGTTATCAAAGGAAAAAATATGAGTAATAATGCCAAAGTATTAAAATTAGGGTTACCTAAAGGCAGCCTTCAGGAGTCTACGTTCAAGATGCTCAAAAAGGCGGGGTTTAATGTCACTTTGCCGAATTCCCGCTCCTATTTTCCGTCTATAGACGACCCCCAGATCCAGGTGGTTCTATTGCGCGCGCAGGAGATGTCCCGTTACGTGCAGGATGGAGCGCTGGATTGCGGGATCACCGGAAACGACTGGATCTTGGAAAACAGGTCGGATATCGTCCGGGTCACGGATTTAAGCTATTCCAAACAAAGCCTGAATAAGGTGCGCTGGGTTTTGGCTGTTCCGCAGAATTCCGGTTTTAAGAAAGCAAAGGACCTTGAGGGTAAGCGTATCGCCACTGAGCTGGTCAATGTCACCAAAGATTATTTTAAGAAAAATAAGGTCAATGTCGAGATAGAGTTCAGCTGGGGCGCGACGGAAGTCAAGGTCAGCGCCGGGCTTGTGGACGCTATTGTCGAACTTACCGAGACAGGCAGTTCATTAAGGGCCAACAAGCTGATAGAGATCGCCACGCTTTGTGAATCGATCACCCAGTTTATCGCCAATAAAAAGTCTTATAAGGATAGCTGGAAGAAAGACAAAATGGAAGAGATCGCTATCCTTTTAAAGGGGGCGATCGCCGCTGAGGAGAAGGTTGGTTTAAAGATGAATGTCAGGAAAACCGACCTTAAAAAAGTGATCGCTAAACTCCCGGCTTTGAAGAAACCGACGATTTCCGGATTATCCGACGATGGATGGTTCGCCATCGAGACGATCATTGATGAAAAGGTAGTGCGGGTGCTTATCCCGGTCCTTAAGAAGAGCGGCGCCCAGGGGATCATTGAATACCCGTTGAATAAAGTGATTTATTAAAGGAGTAATCATGCCTTGTGGAAAAAAAAGAAAGAGGCAGAAGATCAAGACGCATAAACGCAAAAAAATGCGCCGGAAGCTTCGCCACTTGAAGAAGAGAGCCTGGGGTTAACAGGTATTTCTTCTAAAAAAATGTTTCTGAATTTTAAATGCTTTTTGGTCGCGGTTATTTTCAGCTTCCTCGCGGGGAGTTTTACAGCCGCGGAAGCTTGGGATAAAGTTGCCGCCCGGAGTTTAAGCCACTACATTATGGGCGTTCTCTACGAGGACCTGGAGGATTTTGACCAGGCCATCCAGGAATACCAGAAAGCAGTTCAATCCGGAACACAAAATACGCAAGAACGCCTTAAGCTTGCCTCAACTTATATCAAGAAGAACAACATTGAGGCGGCGATAGCTGAGCTTAAACTGGCGATCGCAGATGATCCTACGGCGGTCCAGCCGCACGCTTTACTTTCTTTGCTCTATTCCATAGAGAAGCAGGAAGGGCTGGCTTTGGCCGAATACGAGGCTGCTTTGAAGAACGCCTCTGTTTTTGAGCCGGCGAATACCGATCTTTATAAGAGTCTGGGCGCTGTCTACATCCGGCAGAATAAATTTCTCCAGGCTAAGGGTGTCTATAAACTGCTCATTGGTTTAACCCCGAAAGACCCGGAAGTTTATTTTTATTCAGGCAGTGTCAACTACGAATTAAAAGATATGCCTGCTTTCGAAAAAGACCTGAAAGCGGCTTTAAAATTAAAACCGGATTACCATGAAGCGTTGAACTTTTTAGGTTACGCTTACCTGGAAGAGAACAAGAATATCGCAACAGCCGGCAAGCTGATCAAAAAGGCGCTTGCGCTTGATTCGGAGAACCCCGCTTATCTTGACAGTTTGGGGTGGTTTTATTTCAAAAAAGGCAAGCTTAAAGACGCGCAAGAGGAGTTGGAGAAAGCTTCTCTGCTTCTCGAAGACCCGGTTATCTTCGATCATTTAGGCGACCTGTATTTAAAGACGGGCGATCGGCTTAAAGCCAAGTCTAACTGGGAGCACGCGTTGGCGCTTGATCCTTCCCAGGGTTTGATCAAAGATAAATTAGATAAACTCAATGGAAAATAGTCCTTTATCCATCCAACAATTAAATGATGAAGCCAAACAGGTTCGCAGGCTGATCATCCAGATGCTTGCTGAATCAGGTTCCGGGCATCCCGGAGGAAGCCTCTCGGCAACGGACCTGGTCACGGCTTTGTATTTTAACGTTTTGCGCCATGATCCCCGTAACCCGCAATGGCCGGATCGCGACAGGTTCCATATGTCCAAGGGCCACGCTTGCCCATTGTGGTATGCCGTTTTAGCGGAAAGAGGCTATTTTGAGAAAAAAGAACTGTTTACTTTGCGTAAACTCGGTTCATTGTTGCAAGGTCATCCTGACCGCAGGACTCCCGGGGTGGAATCCGCTTCCGGGTCTTTAGGCCAGGGGTTATCCGTTGGTTTAGGGATGAGCCTGGCGGCGCGCATCGATAAAAAATCTTACCGTGTTTATGTTTTGATGGGCGATGGTGAAACCCAGGAAGGCAATATCTGGGAAGCGGCGATGGCCGCCGGGCATTTTGCCTGCGACAACCTCTGCGCCATTTTAGATTATAACGGTTGCCAGATCGACGGCAGATGCGAAGATATAATGGGGCTTGAGCCGATAGCGGCGAAATGGTCCGCCTTCGGTTGGCACGTTATAGAGATCAATGGCCACTCTATGCAGGAGATACTCAAAGCTTACGAGCTCGCCAAAACAGTCAAAGGTAAACCCACAATAATCATCGCCCGCACTGTTAAAGGCAAGGGCGTATCTTTTATGGAAGGTGTCGTGGGTTTTCACGGCCGCGCGCCTACCAAAGAGGAAGCGGAAAAAGCTTTAAAGGAATTAGCATAATGAGCGAACAGTTATTCCAGCGTGATGTCTATGGCGAAACACTGGTGCGTTTAGGTAAAGCCGATAAAAGCATTGTTGTTTTGGACGCTGACCTTTCCAGTTCCACCAAGACTTGCCTTTTTGCCAGGGAGTTCCCCGACCGTTTTTTTAATTTTGGTGTGGCGGAACAGAATATGATGGCTACTGCCGCGGGATTAGCTTCCTGCGGGAAAACGGTTTTTGTTTCCACATTCGCGGTATTCGCTTCCGGCAGGGCGTGGGACCAGGTAAGAAACTCGATCAGCTATAATAATTTCAACGTTAAGATCGTCGCTACGCACGCCGGGCTTACTGTGGGCCCGGACGGGGCAAGCCACCAGGCATTGGAAGATATCGCGCTTATGCGCGTTCTGCCCAGGATGAATATTGTCGTTCCATGCGATGGGCCGCAGACCGCCGAGGCGATCGTTGCCGCGGCCGAAGTCAGTGGGCCGTTTTACGTGCGCCTGGGGCGTTCTAAAGTGCCTACTATCGAGAAACCCGCGTTTACTTTTGGTAAGGCTCAGATCCTTGCTGAAGGTAATCAGGTGAGTATTTTTACCTGTGGTGTGTTGGTCAATGAAGCATTGGCTGCCGTAAAGAATTTAAGCGCCAAGGTATCAACGCGCGCCTGATCAATATGCACACTATCCGGCCCCTGGACACAGAGGCCATCCTGAAGGCAGCTAAAGAAACAAAATTTTTTGTTGTCTGCGAAGAGCACAGCGTTGTCGGCGGTTTAGCCAGCGCTATTGATGAAGTAGTTGCCCAGAATACGCCTGTGAAAGTAATGCGTTTGGGGATACGTTCCCGGTTCGGCCAGTCCGGAGAGCCGGCCGAGCTTTTAAAAGAATATAATCTTACCAGCTCGGATATCGAAAACGCGGTGTTATCGGGCATCTCCTAAAAGTCGTAGGAATTCATGGCTGCCTTAGGTCCCTCATTAACTATCCGGTCCTTTTCCAAGGTAAATCTTTATTTAGAAGTCGTTAACCAGCGTAAAGATAATTATCATAACCTCAGGACATTATTTGCCCGCATAAGCCTTACCGATAGCATCAGCCTTAAAACGCGCCTGAAAGACAGCCTGATAAAGATTAAATGTGACAACGCGCTTGTGCCGCTGGATGAGCGTAACGTTTGCGCGCGCAGCGCGAAGCTTTTGCAACAGAGATTTAACTTAAAGCGAGGCGTGGACATAACGATAAAAAAGCGTGTCCCTGTGGCTGCCGGATTAGGTGGAGGCTCAGCTAACGCCGCGGCAGTGCTTTTAGGGTTAAACAGGCTATGGGGTTTAAGGCTTTCCCGCAATGAATTGGTAAAACTGGCAGGAAAAGTCGGCAGTGATGTCCCGTTTTTTATTTACGAAGAGAAATTCGGCCAGGGATCTTTGCGCGGAGATAAGATCACCCCTTTAAAGGCGCTTTCCGGCCTGAAACTCTGGTTTGTGCTTATTTTTCCCGGGATACATGTCTCCACTCCTTTGATCTTTAAACATTGGGATGTTGCCTCAGCCAAAAGGCAGCGTTCTAAAACAGGTTTTCAGTGTAAAAATAGCCATTTAACAGGGTTGACAATACCCAGGCATAATGTTAATATACTAACTTCCGAACTTAAAGATAAGGGCTCAAATCTAGCGCCGGAATTTCTTTTTAACGGCCTTGAGCCAGTGACCATAAAATTATACCCGGAGGTAAAACTCGCTAAAAACGCCCTTTTCAAAGAGGGCTTGAAGCGGGTTTTAATGTCAGGTAGCGGCCCAGCGGTATTCGCTATATGCTCTGGGCGCAGCCAAGCAAAGCTTTTAAGCAAGAAAATCCAGGATCAAAATAAAACTTGGGCCGTTTTCAGTGTTTCCACTGTCTAATGGAGTAAGCGCAGCAGGAGGTAAAGATATGGAAATAACCGAGGTCAGGGTGACATTAAAAGATTCTCCGGATAAGAAACTAAAGGCTTACGCTACGGTTACTTTTGACAATACGTTTGTGGTAAGGAATATAAAAGTCATTGAAGGCTCAACCGGCCTGTTCATCGCCATGCCTTCCAGGAAGGTTAAAAGCCCTTGCCCTAAATGCGGGTTCAAGAATGAGCTGCGCAGTAAATATTGCAATCAATGCGCGCAGGCTTTGCCTGTAGTCGCTGCTGCCGCCCAGGCGGAACTTCCGAACAGCCAGGCGGAGCATAAAGATATCGCGCATCCGATCACGCAGGCATTCAGGGAGTACCTGCAGAAAAGCGTCTTAGAGGCATACGCGCAGGAAAAGAGCAAAGTCGCCGCTTAAGGCCGTTTTGACATATATTAAGTAGATTTTATTTTGGGATGTCGTCCAATGGTAGGACACGAGAATTTGGGTCTCGCTATCATGGTTCGAATCCATGCGTCCCAGTGAATAGTATTGATTTCTAATATTAAAACTTTCCGCCAAGCTTTAGGGCTTTGCTGAAACGGTTTTAGTAAACGAAGATTTGGGATATTAAAAACCAATAGAAAGAAGAGCAGTATGAAAAAGAATATCGCGGTAATCGTTCTGGCAGCTGGTAAAAGCACGCGTATGAAATCTGAAACGCCAAAAGTGCTGCATGAGCTTTGCGGCCGGCCTATGCTTGGTTATGTCTTAGACCTTGCCGCCAGCCTGAAAGCGGAAAAAATAGTCGCGGTCCTGGGGTTTAGGCAGGATCTGGTAAGAAAATTCGTTCCCGCTTCCGTGAGGATAGCTATTCAAAAGAAACTTATCGGCACAGCTAACGCGGTGAGCGTTGGCCTTAGCCAGTTAAAAGGTTTCCAGGGCACGGTGCTTGTGCTTTATGGCGATAACCCGTTATTAAAAAAGGAAACGATCGATAAGCTGCTGGATTACCATATCAAAAATAACGTTGATGCTACGCTTTTGACCGCGCAAATAGAAAAGCCTGCTGGTTACGGCCGGATCTTGCGCGATAGATTTTTGAGTGTTTGCGGCATCGTAGAGGAGAAGGACGCCGACGAAGTAAAAAAAGATATTAAGGAGATCAATACCGGTATCGTGGCTTTTAAAGCCAAGAGCCTTAAAGAGTGCCTTAAGTTTATCCGGGCGAACAACCTTAAAAAAGAGTATTATCTCACGGATATCATCGGCATTCTTTACAGGAAAGGCTATCTTGTGGACGCTGTGAAACTTTCAGATATTAATGAGGGCATGGGGATCAATTCCCGCGTGGAGTTGGCCAGGGCTAACCGCAGCATGCAGAAGAGGATCAATGATGATCTTATGAAGAAAGGCGTGACGCTTGTGGATCCGAGCTCTACTTTCATAAACTTCGGCACGCGGATCGGCAAGGACACGGTGATTTATCCCTTTACAGTCATTGAAAGAGATGTTAAAATTGGAAAACGTTGTTCTGTGGGCCCTTTCGCGCACCTGCGCCCAGGGGTAGAGCTTAAAGATGATGTCTTAGCGGGTAATTTCATTGAGATGGCGCGCTCAACGATCGGCGCCGGCTCATTCATCAAGCACTTTTCTTACATCGGGGATAGTTCAGTCGGTAAATCAGTGAACATCGGTGCGGGGACAGTGACGGCTAACTTCGATGGCTTAAATAAACACAATACAACCATAAAAGATAATACGTGTATCGGCTCCAATACGGTTATCGTGGCGCCCGTTAAGATCGGCAGGCGCGTAATAACCGGTGCCGGTTCTGTGGTAATTAATGACCTTCCGGATAATGTGACCGCGCTGGGCGTACCGGCGAAAATTATAAAAAAGAAGAGGTAATCATGGATAAGTTAGCTGTTTTTAGCGGTAATGCGCACAAGGATTTAGCCAACTCTATATGCTCCTGCCTGAAAACAAAATTGCAGGATGCTTTTGTGAGCAAGTTCAGCGAAGGTGAGATCCGCGTTAAGATCAATGAGAATGTGCGCGGCAAGGACGTATTCGTCGTGCAGCCTACCTGCCCGCCATCCAACGACAATCTTATGGAACTGTTGATCATGATCGACGCTTTGCGCAGGGCCAGCGCCCAGAGGATCACCGCGGTCATCCCCTATTTTGGTTACGCGCGGCAAGACAGGAAAGACCAGCCGCGTGTGCCGATCACCGCCAAGTTAGTGGCTAATCTTTTGACCACCGCCGGGGCAAACCGGGTTTTAACCATGGACCTGCACGCAGGGCAGATCCAGGGTTTTTTTGATATTCCCGTGGATCATCTTTTTAGCGTAGGCGTATTCGTGGAATATTTTTCCAAGATGAATATCAAAGACCTTGTCGCTGTCTCGCCGGACGTCGGCTCAATCAAGATGGCCAGAGCGTACGCCAAGAGGGTTAGCGCGGGCCTAGCGATCATTGATAAACGCCGCGTGTCCCCTGAAAAAGCGGAGGCGATGCATATCATGGGCGACGTGGAAAACAAGAATGTGATCATCGTGGACGACCTTATCTCCACGGGAAGTTCTTTGATCGAGGCGGTAGGCGCCTTGAAAAAAGCCAAGGCTAAGACGATATACGCCGCGATCACGCATGGGGTATTATGCGGCCCGGCGATCGAACGGATAGACAAATGTGATGGTTTAGAAAGGCTTCTGATCAGCGATAGCATACCGCTGAGCCCGGAGAAAAAGCACCCAAAGATCGAGGTGCTTTCAGTGGCCACTCTTTTGGCCGAAGCGATCAAGAGAATTCACAATGAAGAGTCGGTGAGTTGTTTATTTGATTAATCAAAAAAGAGAGAAAGGTTAAAATGGAAGAGATATTTTTAGAAGCGCAATTAAGGCAGGCAGTCGGTAGAGCAGGCGTCAAGGACCTCAGGGAAAAAGGTTTTTTGCCCGCGGTAGTTTACGCGCATGGTAAAGCGGGGATCTCCATTCAGGTTTCCCGTGGCGCTTTGTTGAAGCTAGTGCATCAGCACAGGGTAGAGACCACGATCATTAATTTAAAGATCAAGGATGACAAGAAACAGGCAGGCCGGCCATGTTTGATCAAAGAGATACAGTATAGCCCGGTGCATGAGGATATCATCCATGTGGATTTTAACGAGGTTTCGCTGACGGAATCGATCAAGGTGAACATTCCCGTAGAGGCCAAAGGCGTAGCTATCGGCGTTAAGCAGGAAGGCGGCTCGCTTGAGCAGATCCTCTGGGAAGTGGAAGTGGAATGCTTGCCGACCAATATACCTAAGAGTATTGAGGTGGATGTGACCGCTTTGAAAATGGGCGACGCTGTTCACCTGAAGGATATTGTTTTCCCCGCCGGAGTAAAGTCATTGGGTGATCCCAGCTCGATCGTGCTGCACGTTACAGCTCCAATGAAAGAGGAAGCGCCTGTGGAAGCGGTGGAAGGCGAAGTCAAGCAGGAACCTGAAGTGATCAAGGAAAAGAAAGAAGTTCCCGCTGAAGGGGCTGCTGAAGAGAGTAAAGAGAAGAAGTGAAATTAATTGTGGGTTTGGGTAACCCGGGGTTTCTTTACAGAAACAGCCGGCATAACGCTGGCTTCAGGGTGGTCAAAGCCCTGGCGCTTAAGCAAAAAGCCGTTCTTAGAAAAGATAATTTACTGGCTTGTTTATCCGCCAAGACTATTGTTAACGGCCAATCCCTCATACTGGCGCAGCCGCTTACTTTCATGAATTTAAGCGGCCTGGCAGTAAAAGGCCTGGTGAAGAGGTATAAAATAGACCCGCGGGATCTTCTGGTAGTTTGTGATGACCTGGATCTTGAATTAGGCAGGATAAAGATCAGGCCAAAGGGAGCCAGCGCCGGCCAGCGCGGCTTGCAATCGATCGTTGTTCATTTAGGCACGGGTGATTTTCCCCGTTTACGCTTAGGCATAGGCCGGCCTCCGGGTTCAATGGACGCGGCAAAGTATGTCTTGAGCGGATTTTCGCGCGCGCAAAAAGAACTGGCGGCAGTGGCTGAACGCATAGCCGTTGATTGTTGTTTTAGCTGGATAGAAAGAGGAATAACGGAAACCATGAATATCTTCAACACAAGGAGTGGAAATGAATAAGTATGAAGTAATGCTGATCGTAAAACCCGATTTAGGCGATGACGATAAAAAGAACCTGTTCAAACAGATCGACGACGTTTTGATCAAGAACAAATGCGAGATCTCCCAGTCCGGTGTCTGGGCGGAGCGCAGGAAACTTTGTTTTCCGATCAATAAATGCCAGGATGGGATATATTATTTGGTAAGTTTCAATGGCCCGGCCGAGGCGATCAAAGCCGCCCGTTCGGCATACAAGATCAATGAGCTTATCCTCAGGGTGCTTTTTACCCGTATGGGTTAAGTTTTTAAGGCAAGCTTAAAATATAAGGAGATAGCGATGGCCAGTTATAACAAGGTTTTATTAATGGGAAATTTGACCAAGGACCCGGAGTTGCGTTATACGCCACAAGGAACCGCGGTAGTCAACTTGCGTATGGCGATCAACCGTAAATTCCGCACCAAGGACCAGGAGCTTAAGGAAGAAGTTTGTTTTATTACCGCTGTCGCCTGGAACAAACAGGCGGAAGTATGTAATCAGTACCTGCATAAAGGCAGCAGCGTATTTGTGGAAGGCAGGCTGCAATCGCGGAGCTGGGAAGATAATACCGGGGCAAAGCGTTCAGTAATTGAAGTAAGGGCTGAACGCGTGCAGTTCATGGGCGCTCCCGGAGCCAGGCCTCAAAGCGCGGCGAGCGCTCCTGTCAGCGAGCAGGCGGCCGATGAACCGAGCACCGAATCCGCGTGGCTGGCGGAAAATGACGATCAGGGGCAGCCCCCTGAAGAATTAAGTTAAAGATTTAAGATATAAGAAATACGAGCGTTCTAAAGGTTAATTAAGAATACAATAAAAGGAAGGATGGCTTAAACAAAATGAAAGTTAAGACCAAGGGTTTTGGCAAAGACAAAAAGATCATCAAGAAAAAGAAAAATTCGCTTATGCCGGCAAGAAAACGGTTCTGCCGTTTCTGCGCGGATAAAACCGGCTCTATCGATTATAAGGATATCAAAAGGCTGGAAGTATTCATTACCGAAAGAGGTAAAATAGTCTCTAACCGCTTCTCCGGTAATTGCGCCAGGCACCAGAGGCATATTAGGGAGTTGATCAATAAAGGAAGATTCCTGGCACTTTTGCCTTATACACGCTAACCAATGGAAGTAATCCTTAAAAAAGACGTGGCAAGTATTGGAAAAGCCGGTACCCTGGTTAAAGTCAAAGAGGGTTTCGCGCGTAATTTCCTTTTCCCCCAACATTTAGCTGAAATAGCTACCCCGGCAGCTTTAAAAAAATTAGAACAGGACAGAGTCTTAAAGCTGGCTTTATCGGAAAAGTTAAAACAGGAGGCTATTGGGGTCAAGGAGCGTTTAGCCGGCCTTTCACTGACTATCTCCGCGTTGACGCAATCAGAGGAGAAATTATACGGCAGCATCCAGGCCCAGGAGATAGCTACCGCTTTAGCGGCAGAAGGGGTTGCCATTGAAAAAAGCGCGATAGAGCTTGTTGAGCCGATCAAATCATTGGGTATTTATGAAATACCCGTTAAACTGCACCCAGAGGTAACGGCCAAAGTCAAACTTTGGGTCGTGAAAAAATAAATTATGCCGCAAGAGATACCCTTAGATAAGATCCCGCCGCAAAACCTTGAAGCAGAGATGGCTGTTTTAGGCTCTATGCTTTTGGATGAAGAGGCTATCTCTATCGCTGTAGAGAAGTTAGACAGCGATTCTTTTTATAAGGACGCGCACAGGAATATCTTTCAGGCGATCACCGGCCTCTATAACCTGAATAAGGCCGTGGATCTGATCACGCTTACTGACGCCTTAAAAAGAGACGGGGTGCTGGAAAATGTGGGAGGGGTCAGCTACCTGACTTCCCTGGCTAACGCTGTCCCCACAGCGGCCAACATCAATCATTATGTGCATATCGTGCGCGAGAAATATATCCTGCGTACTTTGATCAACAACGCGACCAAGATCATTACCGTCTGCCACGGTTCGGAAGGCAATATCGCCGAGGTTGTCGATGAGGCGGAAAAACTTATTTTTGAGGTCAGCGACCGCAAGAACCAGGGAAGTTTTTTACAGTTAAAAGAGATCGTTAAGGATAGTATTGAGACGATCGATAAGCTTTATCAGAATAAGGCGCATGTTACCGGGATCCCCACAGGGTACATTGATTTTGATATTAAATCCGCGGGGTTACAGCCTTCTGATTTGATCATTATTGCCGGCAGGCCCAGTATGGGTAAAAGCGCCTTTGCGTTAGGCATGGCTGAATACGCCGGAGTAGTAGAGAAGATACCTACCGCGATATTCAGCTTGGAGATGTCCAAGGAACAGTTGGTGCAGAGGATGCTTTGTTCGCACGCGCGGGTTGACGCGCATAAAGTAAGGACAGGGTATCTGGCGACTAGCGATTGGCCCCGCTTGACCGCGGCGGCAGGGAAATTATCGGAGGCGCCGATCTATATTGATGATACGCCGGCGATATCCGTGATGGAACTACGCGCAAAAGCGCGCAGGCTTAAATCGCATCATGGCATTAAGCTGATCATTTTAGACTATATGCAGTTAATGCGCGGCACAGCTAAAAGCATTGAAAGCCGCCAGCAGGAGATCTCTGAGATCTCCCGTTCGCTTAAGGCTTTGGCGCGCGAGTTAAGCGTGCCTGTTATCGCCATAAGCCAGTTATCGCGCGCGGTAGAATCGCGCAATGACCGCCGTCCACAGTTATCCGACTTAAGGGAATCCGGCGCCATAGAACAGGACGCGGATGTCGTGGTGCTTTTGTTAAGGGAAGAGTATTACAGCCCTACTCCCGATAATCAGGGTTTAGCTGAAGCGATCATCGCCAAGCAGCGTAACGGCCCGGTAGGCAGTTTTAAGCTCGCTTTTATTAAGGAATATACAAGGTTTGACAACCTGGCCCGGCCAGAATAAATTCGTTGATTTCAATAATCCGTTCCTATATAATGACGATAATAATGAAAAACAGATACTTTATAATTTTATCAGTTCTTTTGCTTTGTGGCACAACCAGCCATCTTTTTGCCGAAGATGCCCAGAAGAAACAGGAGGCTGGGCAAACTCCTGCGGCTACGCAAGAGAAAGCCGCCGTTGTAGCTGCCCCGGCGAACCCGGAAAACGCCACGCCTGTCCCCGCTAAAGAAGAGAAAGCCGCTGTTGCAGCTGTCCCCCCGGCAGAGGCTGAAAAAACCGCGGCCCTTACCGAGAAAAAAGCGCCCCAGGTTCTAAAAAACGTTACAGCCTTAGAAGTTAAAGGGAATAAATCCATCAGTACGAATGTGGTCGTCTCCAAGATGAAGACGCGCATCGGCAGCCCTTACCAGGAAACTGTGGCCAGCGACGACCTGAAGCGCCTTTATCTTTTGGGTTTTTTCAGCGACATCAAGATTGATACCCAGGATTATAAAGATGGTTTAAAGGTGATCGTCAGCGTTGTGGAGAGGCCGATCATTGACAAAATAACTTTTAGCGGGATCAGCCGTATCCAGATGAAGGATGATAAGCTGAAGAAACAGCTGAAATCGCGCGAAACTCAATACCTGGATTATCCCAGCCTGTCCGAAGATGAGCGCACTTTGCAGAAGATGTACGAGAAGATAGGTTACAGCCAGGTAAAGATCACCAGTAAAGTTGATGTGGATAAAGAGGCGAATAAAGCCAAGGTGGAATTTAACGTTGTAGAGGGCCAGAAAGTGCGTATCAAGGATATCCTTGTTGAGGGGAACAACGCTTTTCCCAGGGGCCGCATCCTGAAGCTGCTTAAGACAAAAAGGGCGTGGTTCTTTAATGCCGGCGTCTTAAAGGAAGACGTGCTGAAAGAAGATGTCGAGCGCGTGAAATCTTTCTATCAGAACCAGGGGTATATTGACGTGGCGGTAAGCCAGGAAGTCAAATCTGACGCGAAAAAAGAATATTTATTGTTCATCCATATAAAGATCCAGGAAGGCAAGAAATACCTGGTCGGTTCAGTAGCTTTGCAGGGCAATAAGGATGTGACCGAGAAACAGATCTTAAGCCAGCTCTCCAACGCTGTGCCGGGTAACGCGTTCTCGCAGGACGCGATGAAAAGGGATGTTACGAACATCCAGGGTATTTATTTTGACCGCGGTTATATTTCCGCCCAGGTGCAGGAGAATACGATAATTAACCCTGAGAGCGGGCGCGTGGATATTACTTACAATATCGCCGAGAATGAGATCGCTTATGTGGATAAGATCAAGATCAAAGGTAATATCAAAACCAGGGACTTAGTTATCCGCAGGGAGATGAGGATACACCCCGGAGACAGGTTTGACGGCGGCAA
>Ga0153915_10000807_pt1 | contig 28888 bp, 28 predicted proteins | sample Opewatmetagenome_2_FD_107003 | JGI IMG/M metagenome (GOLD analysis project Ga0153915, IMG submission 107003) | Freshwater wetland microbial communities from Ohio, USA - Open water 3 Core 3 Depth 3 metaG | ecosystem: Environmental > Aquatic > Freshwater > Wetlands | place: USA: Ohio, Lake Erie...
AACCAGACCTCCAGGCTTTAGAACCCTATCAATTTCCCGTGCCGTCTTCAAAATGCCCTTCATCAGGTTGTGATGAATCACTTGTACCGAAACGATGGCATCGAAGAATGCATCGGCATAAGGAAAACGATTCTCCATCCGGTGCAGCCTCAGGTCTGCTTCAAGACCTTCCTCGTGTAACCATTGATGAGCTATAGATAGCGCCCGAGGCGACGCATCGAAGCCGTACACCTCGAACCCGCGTCGCGAGAAGAATACGAGGTGTCGTCCGGTTCCACAGCCCAAGTCCAAGACCCTGTGAACGCCTTTGTCGCAGAACAGATCGGCAATCCTAGCCATGTCCTTATGGGGTTCGGTGAAGACCTTGCCCCTTTCACCGAATATCTGTTCCCAGTCTGGCATCGAAGTACGAGATGCTCATGAGCATGATATGGATTCCTATTCCTCAGATTCATACTAGATAAATGGGGGATTGACAACAGTCGGGGTTCACTCAGGAGAAGCAGTCCATGTCAAGATTCCGCCCAAGGTATGTCATACTGATACTCAGTGTGGTTCTAATCCTAACCGGCACTGCCACAGCATCTGTGATCCAAGGAGGGCTGGGCAGTGTCGCTGTGACTGAAGTCGACTTCCGGGCAGCTGATGGCTCCAATATACACAGCACCCTCCAGAGGCCTACCTACGCCACGAACTCAGTCCCGCTTCCAGCTGTAGTGGTGATTCACGGCATCATTCAGAGCAAGGAATGGCTCATGGCCTTCGGTATCGAGTTGGCCCGACGAGGATTTGTCGTGCTGACAATCGATGCAAACGGGCATGGTGACTCAGACCCGGGCACAGGTGCAGGGACTGCTGCCCTAGAGTTTCTGACCACACTCGACTACGTCAATGCGTCCTCTATCGGTATCATCGGTCATAGTATGGGAGGAGGAATCGCGTGGACTGCCATTCAGAACTCGACAGTCGCTGTGAATGCGCTGGTCATAGTTGGCAGCCCTGTCATTGACACAGCCAACACAACGTATCCTAGAAACATGCTCGTTGCAGTAGGCGAGTTTGATTCTCTCGTGCGCTATTCCACAAACCGCACTGGTCTGCAGGAGTCGTTCGGTCGCACAGACATCGAAGCAGGCACCGTTTATGGTGACTTCAGAAACGGGACTGCTCGTGAGCTTTTCATTGCCCGTACAAACCATCTGTTCGAAACAGTGAACCCAGAGATTGTGAGTGAGAGTGTTGAATGGATGAAGGACACTCTAAAAGGAGGATCAGAGGACGCACACTGGCTTCAGAAGACAGACCTCATCTATCCATGTTGGCTGGTAGGGGGATTCCTGAGCCTCCTTGGCGCACTTCTCTCGGTGTTTCCGTTGCTGGCAATCGTAATCGACCTTCCCGCCTTCTCCGGACTGAAACATGAATCCAACACAGGAAATCCGGCAAGTAGCAAGTCGTACGTCATCCGGGGGCTTGTCTACGGTGCGATTGGTCTGGGAACGTTCTTCCCGCTCTTAGCAATTGGCGCGTTGGCGGAAGGAGTGATTCACCCGCTGCAAAGCTTTGGTCTTGCGGTGAGCACATGGATTCTGGGAAGTGCACTGATTGCCGCTCTCGTCCTTTGGCGGTTTCCTAGATCTGGTGTCAGCCTCAAATCCCTCGTCAGCATAGACGGTGGTTCTGAAGTACCACTCCGAAAGCTCGTGAGAACTCTCCTGTTGGCTCTCTCTGTGACTGTCTGGCTCTATGCATGGACCCTCTTGGTTGACCTAGGTTTCGCACTCGACATCCGGTGTTTCCTCCCCGGGTTCAACGACCTCACGCCAGCTCGTGCGCTAGTAGCGCCGCTGTACTTTGTAGTGTTTTTCGTCTACTTCTTGGTTGACGGGTTCTGGTTGATGGGGGTTTTGAGGACGGGGGCGAAACAGACTTGGGGTCGTACACAGTTGGACTGGACCATTAGGGCGATGTTCATCAAGTGCATCCCGTACCTCTCCATCGTGATACTTGAGTACGGCTTTGGTCTAATCACGGGGATGCCAATCATTGTGGGGTATGCAGGTTTCTCTCTCCTGTTTTTCTATGCCTTCACGCCCTATTTCGCCACTAGCGCGGTCGTCACGGTGTGGGGCTATCACCTTACAGACCACTACTACCTTGGTGCTGCAGTCAATGCTATGTTGTTCGCTTGGGTTCTGGCGGCAGCTCTTCCTATACCCACAATGCTGACAACGTGAAATAGTGGTACAAGTGAGCCTTCAAGGTGCCGGGCGGGTCTTCTGATCCGCAGCCGGCCCTTGTGTTTCAGGATGTGTGAACAGCCACTCTAGCAGCCCGCTGCCTGTTTCACCTGACTCCTGACACTTGTGGACAGCCATGTTTTCGTATAGCTCAGTTGTACCGCCGGGGAACGGGCGAGAGAATCTGACGAAAGCACTAGGCGATATCATTTTTGACTGTAGGGTGTAGCAAGAACCGTCTGCCCCGTGAACACGCGTTTTGGCCTTGATTGGCATACGCGATTCACCTCTTGAGAACCCGGTTTGAAGCTCAACATCTGTGACTGGCACGTGCTTCCTAGCCGAAGAGATGCCACCCGACGAATGCGCTTCCCCCTTCACCATGTCACGTCGAAGCCCTATCGAGAAGGTTTCGAACTGTGCGTGGAGAGCAAACCAGCCCTCGATGTGCCAATCGCGTGTGCCCCAGCTCTTGTCACGCTCACCAAGGCCCTTCAGCTTGATTGGTCCACCCTTCGCCAACTCTATCGTGCCAGTCACACGTCCAGACTGCTCGAAGTGGCCAGTCCAAGACGTACCACTTCCTGTGCCGAACATGTATGCCGGGTATCGCGCCTTCCACTTCAGTTCCGCTGTCATGTCGACTCCGGCGAAACTGATTCTCCACTCATGAAGAGGGCTGATGAGCTCATAGCTCAAATGGCCATCAGAGAGAGACTCGGCATGACCCTTCGGGACTGCACCTGTAGGCTCGACAAAGTACACTTCTCGCTTGCCATCGTGAAAGAGAACAAAGACGAATTCGCGCTTACCGACATTGGGCAGAAGACCGATGGTTGAGAAGCCAGACACGTTCAGTCCTGAATCGACGAAGTTGAAGTAGTAGCTCTCGCGCCAGTCCGGACGCCCAGACGGCGAATGGAGAGATTCATCGGTTTCACTGGGTCTACTCATGTGACATCACGTCCGTACGTTCAACCTCACTACCCTGGGAGTAGGTAGAGTGTTGGGTCCTTTTCCAGCTCCTCGGGCTCACGAAACATTCTGAAGAATGCCGGGTCTGCGTCGACTTCCATGAACTTCGGAAGATACTCCTCTACCACGGAGGGCGAGAGACCCCAGTCTATCTTCTTGGTTATGCCCACCTGATTCGTGAACCTTGCGAATCCACGCCAGTATGCGGTGGCTCCAGCAATGAGAAGCTGCTTCCGGTCCCATTCTGCGAACTTCATGTAGAGCTCAGCTTGAGCAGCATCTGCCGCTTGCGCATATGCAGACAGCTCGTCAAGGCCAATCGGGACCACCTTGCCAGCGCGTTTCGTGTAGGCGCCCATCTTGGTTACGAGCTTGGAGTAGTCACCTGGTTCTACCGTCATCGTGCCGACATCATTGAAAGTCACACTTGCACCCTTGAGTGTCATGGCCACACCCAAAGAGGAAGACGGAAGCTTGGCGTCAGTCTTGGACCAGGGCAACCAGAGATCGCCAGTCCCGTCGTATAGGTTCGTGTACTCTGAAACTACTAGGACCTCGCCGCCGTCCAACGGATAGGGCCCATGATCAATTATCTTCGCGCGGGCCTCACATTCTTCCATGAATGCGTACAGGTCGACGGACGCTATTGCACGTCTGGTCTTTGTTGCTTTTTCCTCGGTGACAGGTTGGAGGTGATCCACCAGCCAACTGATGGTCTTCTTGTCAAAAGCTAGGTTCGTGCCACCTGAAGCCGCTACGGTCGGCTTCCCTGTGTTGAAGTAGTTGGTCGCAAGTCTGTACCAGTTATCGAGCATGAAGAGCCATTGCTCGCGTTTCTCTTTGGGCTCCTTGGATACGTCACCCCCAAACTTGTTGAAGATGACACCCATCCTTGCTAGGGAGTAGTAGAGCCAAAGGTAGGTTGTGGATAGAGCCTGAACTTCTGAGAGCAGGGTCTTGCTCTTCTTTGCCAGCTCCTCCGGTGTTGTCTTCTGCCAGACCTGTTTCATGACATCATAAAGACGTGCGTATGTCTGATAGAAACCAACGCATATGTAAGCATTCACGGGGAAAAGCTTAGACTCTAAGAGTCCCCTCTCCATCAGGATGTTTGTGAAGACCGAGGAGAGGTGAGTTATTTGTTTGTTTGCGTCCCGAATCTGCAACAAAATCACAGCTCCACGCGACAGTCTTGAAAACGGATTGAACTGGCTCCGGCCCTGTGGCGGATATTAAGCATTTCAGACATGCTACTCCTCTTAATCGGCGTCTTTCGATAAACCATCAGTGATTTGGCATCCTAGCGATACACTGCTGGTCAAGATGCACGACTCTTTTAAGACCCGGTCCGGCCTAGCGCCAAGATATCGTCTTGGTGGCCTGCTGAGTTGAGAAGAGTCGGAGTTGGGCTCATCACCCTAAGACTCAGTGCAGAAGGAGAGCTGCGCGTCGTGAAATCTATCCAGGACGTGATCAAGCTCTGGAAGGAGGGACCAGACGGTAAAATCGTCCTCGTTGAGGACGCAGGCACGACCACATTGGCCCCTGTGCTCCCAAAGCTCGCAGGAGTGGTCTGCACATCAGGAGCACTCGGCTCTCACTTAGCCATTGTCACCCGAGAGCTTCAGATTCCTGCGCTGATGGGCACCAAACTAGAAACATCAGAAAGCCTTGACCGCAAAAGAGTGGCCATCCAACCAGACGAAGGGGCCGGTGGTGTGCTTCTGCTATCGGAGTGACTGCTACTTTGGCGCGCCGAAGGGAGAAGTCGTCCTCAGGAGAGAAGACCAGGATGGAAACCTCGCATCCGGATCATGGCCTAGATGAATCTCCGACTCGGCGGTTTCATTCAGTCACGTTCTTGGAACAGATAAATCAAGACGAATACGAGAAGCTCGGTGGCAAGGCAGTAAACCTTGGGCGGCTTTATCGTGCAGGTATCGATGTGCCGAACGGGTTCACAATCTCTTGCGACTGCTTCACGGAGTTCTTGGACAGAGTGCCCCGTTCGCGAGAAGTGCTGCAACGTCTAGAAGCCTCAACCAACATCGAAGAGATTCTGGATGCTGCTACAGAGCTTGAGCAGCTTGGGGGGCAGTGCACGATGGCCAAGAAGATGAGAGAAGAGATCGCTGCTGCCTTCCTGCAGCTCGACAGGAGAGTAGGCAGTCACGACACGAAGTATGCAGTCCGATCCTCAGCCAACATAGAAGATGGAAAGCAGGTTTCGTTCGCGGGACAGGCTGAGAGCTTCCTAGGTGTGAATGGAGTTGAGAACATTATCGATGCTGTGAAGAGGACATGGCAGTCAGCCATTTCTTCACGCTCTGTTCTATATCTTCACAGCAGGGGCATCAGAATCAACAGAGTAGCAATGGGGGTCATTGTGCAAGAGATGATTCCGGCAGACGTTTCCGGTGTCATGTTCACAGCCAATACAGTTACGAATGACCACAGCCAGATGATAGTAGAATCCACTTGGGGGCTAGGAGAACCCCTGGTTTCAGGGAGGATAGTACCTGACACCTATGTACTCGGTAAGGATCCAATGCGGGTGATACAGCGCACGCTTGGTTCAAAGGCAGTCACAGCTGTGCCTAGTGAAAGCGATGAGGGAGAACGCGTATTGCTTCAGTCAACACCACGTGACAAGCAGGAAGAGTTCACGTTGGAGGATCGAGAGATACTGAGGATTGCGCGGAAGGGCTTGGAGATTGAGCATCTTCTGGGTTGCCCTCAGGACGTAGAGTGGTGTATCAAGGGCTCTCGCCTAGTTGTGGTTCAGGCACGGCCGATAACTACTCTTCAACCCTGAACAAGTCAGGCCCTTAGACATCCATCTGAATCGAGCTTATCGATAGTGATTGCCCAACTCTATCGTGAAGCTCTAAGGCTGACGTAGTTGATACAGAGACCGCTGTGCTTTTACTGTGATTGCCTGTTCCGGACATACCTGTGCACATCTCATGCATCCAGTGCACATGCAGGGCCAAACAGGCGTCACTAACCATTTCTCCGGGTTGTACGGGTCCTTGTGCTCCTCAAGCGTTGGGTGCATCAGAAACACTGCCGGGTCACAGACATTCATGCACTTCCTGCACTCTCTGGGGTCGATCCTTGCATTGGGACCACACTTCTTGTAGTCGATCTTGATCTGTGTCTTGTCCATTCAGTTCACCACCGCTAGAACTTGCCAGCCTGTCCGGGCACTGACTCCCGGGGTACGAGAGTGAGGGCATCGTTGTTGCATGCGTGCCTGCATACTCCACATCCAAAGCATTTGTCGTGGTTGACAATTACCTTCTTGATTGATGGAAGATACCGGAGAGCTCCGAACTGACACATCTTAACACAGTTCTTGCAACCTTGGCACTTGTCACGGTCAAGCGTGACGACGTATTCGCCTTTGTAGACCGTCCTGAGGCCGAAGTCGTTCCTTAGGCGTAGGCCTCCACACTCCGGACTCTCACATGAGCATATTGCATTGATGTAGGGCACTGGCTGGAACCAGACAGATGCTACATATCCTCTCTTGTTCTGCTCCTCGAGAGCTGCAATGGCCTCCTCCCTGTCCAGCTGCCACTTCTGATCAACCGGGATGTATCTAGTGAGTTTCGGGATTATATTACTGAGACAGCCGAAATTGATGCACACAGCATCCTTCACTCCTCTTTGCATCCACCTGCATACACAGTAGTTCTTTATGATGGGCTCAGCCGCTAGGTTGCCAATTATGTGCTGAGCGTCCTCAAGGGGGAGTACCTGTCCGAAGTGGCCATCGGCTCTCACCGGGTTTCGTCCGGGCTTCTCGCTGTGTATCTGCCTCTCAGCGGCCCACCGAAGAAAACGTCCGATGAGCGGCATCTGCATCTTGTACCCGAGACCAATGGAACTGAACCCCATGATCTTGCGGATGAACAGGGTTTCCATGTTCTTCCACTGTTCTTCGAGGTACGCCTGCATGTTGTACTCCTCAGCGAGCTCATAGGAGTAGTTCCTCGCATTCATGTACCACTTGCCGCCAGCTCCGTGCTTCATACACCAATCACACAATGTGAATCACCCAGTCAGTTCTTCCGTGAAGGAACAATCGCGTCGACCATGTTATTTAAGGGTCACGAGAAGAACGATGACCAGTTCGACAAAAGACTGTTTTTGAGCAGAAACACGTAGGGTGAGCCGCTGGCCCTTCAGTGTGACGTATTTGCCCTGTGCCTGTGTTGGCGTATGGATTTGTTGCTCCTTTTATTGTATGCCATGATACGTCATTGCAGCTCGGACCAAGATAGAGGACGGAATCCATGCAGCTCATATTTGACACCGCAGTCATCGCCAACTTGGCAACGGCTGCGTTCTCAGCAGTGCTCTCCCTGTACCTGCTCGCACTCTGGTTCAGACAGAAGAACCATCTCTACACAGACCTACCCCTGATGTTCGGTACCACGTTCATGGCTCAGGCATTCAACACCTTGATTCGGACACTTCCACTCATTGGGGTGGTCGAAATGTCGTTGAACCTGTTCCGTCTACGAACACTCGTTATCATGGGAACAGCCTTTCCACTACTGGTCGTCGCTTTGCACATCTGGTTGCCCAGAGCACGCAGGTATCATCCCAGGATAGTTGGCCTACTCGCGGCCTACTGGGTCCTTGTTGCGTTGCTTGGACCGTCGGAAGAGGTGATCATGTTACTCTGTATCCCAGTTGTCTTGGTGCTCACTATGACAATGATTGTCACCTTCATAATCACATGGAAGACGAACAGGCTGAAAGAGGTCAGGAGTGATCTGATGGTCCTCTCGTTCCTGCTGGGTTTCGTGAGCCAGCTTGTGGCGAACCAAGTGATTCTCAACAATGTGCTAATCACACTCGGGACTGTTTTCTCGACCCTTGGACTGACCAATCCGTGGTTCAGACGAAGGCACATTCCCCTTGCCGTGCCGCCTGAATCAGTTGAGCCTGCGGTGGCCTAGACCTGAAAGACGAATGGAGGACGAGTGTGATGACTGAGGTCGAAACTGTCGTGAGCAGTACTGCCAGTGCAAAGAGCACTAAGCAGTTCTGGTCACGGGCAGGACTGTTGCAAATAGCGGGAGCCATGTTAGCCATAGCCATTGCATGGCGAGTAGCTGACATCTTTGTACTGAGATTGGGAGAAACTTGGGTGAACATACTGCCGTCAAAGGTTTTCCCGTTTCTCATCATGACTGTGCTATTCTGGAAGTACCGACGTGGAGATGTTGGCGCAGTCCTTGGACTGAACGGACGGCAGTTCAGAATGCAGCTTGCACTGGGGTTCCTAGTCGGATGCTCGATGTATCTGCTGCTCGACGTCGTTCCCACGGTGATCTACGGGACATTCTTTGATGCGTCGTATCCTCTGAATCTAAACATCCTCTTCATTGACATACTCTGGTACCAATTCCTGTTCTTCTTCGCGAACGCGCTTCTGGAGGAGACTCTCTTTCGGGGCCTGATCCAGAATGGCCTAAGGTCTATGTTCACTCCAAATAGAGCGATACTCCTGTCCGCGACTGTGTTCGGCCTCTGGCACGTCGCTTGGCCAATCGTGAAAGGGCTATACGGAGAGTTCTCGCCATCCGAGGCTGCGGCCATGCTCCTCTTCGCAGGAGTAGTAGGGGTATTCTTTGGTGCATACTACGAAAAGTTCAGCTCAAGGGCGACACTCACAGGGCCAATCATCGCCCATACTCTGATCAACTTCCTCAATGAATGCATCAAGGTGGGCCCAGACCCCAGCGTGCAGGGCCCCGATATCACGTTCAAGAGCCCAGTGCTTCTTGTCATCACATTCTTGTTCCTAGTAGTGACGCTGGGAGTGTTTACGAAGCTTGCATGGTCACACCGAATCGAAGATCTGGAAGCCACTTTGGTACACCTAAGAGAGAAAGCAACTGACGTCATACACTACCCCAAAGCACCATTGCACATTGGGCCGCCGAGAGAACCTGAGTGTTGCCGAGATTCTATCAATGGCTGAAACAGTTCACTCCTTGAAGACCTCTGTTTCAGTGAAGGTAGGCCACCAAGACGGGTCAGTCTCGCTCATGAACAGAGTCTTGCTGAATCTGATCAGGTAATCTAGGACTGCACCCATGGCTGCCTGATCCGCTGCATCGAGCGCGTTGGGGTGCCAGACAGCAACCGGTGCCCAACTGTCTGCCGTAATCTCGGCCGCCAGCTGCTGCTCCTGTTCTCTCTCGAGCTTGAGAGCTGAGAAGAAATCGATAGTCAGATACTTCTTGACTTGTGCGTATAGGACCATTGGGAGCTTCCTCTTGCCTCCGGCACCATCAGGAATGAAGGAACGAAAGGCAAATGCGTCTCCCTTCAGCGGTTTCTCACCCGCTGGAGTCACGTACGACCCTTTCAGTATCTTGCCATGTCTGTATTCACCAATCAAGTCAGTGGGCCATTTCGCCTTGCGCCACTTCTTGAAGTCCTTACCAGAGATCCAAGATTCTTTCCACTTATCGAAGAGCTGGGAGTTCAGAGGAATGGAGGACTCGAGTTTGACTTCTTCTCTTGCTTTTCCCTCTGGTTCAACCATCAACTTTGTCTTCATACACCTGTCCTCGCCACGACTCGCCGGCATTCCTCAGCTGGAAAAAAGGGCTGATAAAACTTGTCACTGACAATCGCATGACCGAGCTCCTATTCTCATAAGAGAGGAGGTCTGGTCACCACATATGGCGGACTCGATTGATTGACAAAAGAAGTGAGAAGAGAGAGCCTTGCTTGGCCCTCTCCAGTATCGAGTCTATTGTACACGTTCCTTCACAAGAGTATCGACGACAGATGGGTCTGCAAGAGTCGTCGTATCACCAATGTCCTTGATCTCGCCTGAGGCGATCTTCTTCAGAATGCGCCGCATGATCTTTCCGGAACGAGTCTTGGGCAAGCTGTCTGCAAACTGGATCTTGTCAGGAGTGGCAATGGGACCGATTTCTTTGCGAATGTGCTGTCGGAGTTCCTCCTTCAGCTTGTCGCTCTTCTCGACACCTGCCTTCAGCGTGACGAAGGCATAGATTGCCTCGCCCTTGACATCGTGTGGGAACCCGACAACGGCAGACTCTGCGACTGCGGGGTGGCTGACGAATGCAGACTCAATCTCGGCAGTCCCCAGTCTGTGGCCGCTGACCTTCAAGACGTCGTCAACTCGGCCCATGATGAAGTAGTAGCCGTCCTCATTGAACCTAGCGCCGTCACCAGTGAAGTACACCGGCAGCCCAGTCTTCTGGTCCTTGTATTGAACCCAGTAGGTGGAAATGAAGCGCTCGTGGTTTCCATATACAGTCCTCATAAGGGCTGGCCAAGGCTTCTTGATACAGAGGTACCCGCCCTCGTTGGCTCCGACTGGCTTGCCTTCTTCCGACACGATCAACGGATCGATTCCGAAGTATGGCAGAGTAGCAGAACCCGGAATCGTCGGAGTGGCAGCAGGCAATGGAGTAATGCAAATTCCGCCTGTTTCTGTCTGCCACCACGTGTCAACTATGGGGCACTTTTCTTTGCCGACGTTGGTATAATACCACATCCACGCCTCAGGGTTGATTGGCTCTCCCACTGTTCCGAGCAGTCTGATGCTCGAGAGGTTGTGTTTCTTGATTGGTTCCTCACCAAACTTCATGAGAGCACGTAGAGCCGTAGGTGCAGTGTAGAACTCGTTGACCTTGTACTTCTCGCAGACTTGCCAGAACCGATCATTGTCTGGGTAAGTGGGGATTCCCTCGAACATCAAAGTGGTTGCGCCTGCACAGAGCGGGCCGTAGACGATGTAGCTGTGGCCAGTGACCCAGCCGATATCAGCAGTGCACCAAAAGGTGTCGCCCGGATGCCAGTCGAAGATATCTAGGAACGACCTAGCACAGTAGACCATGTAGCCGCCTGTCGTGTGAAGAACACCCTTTGGCTTACCGGTGGAGCCAGAGGTGTAAAGGATGTACAGAGGGTCCTCTGCGTTCACCCACTCGGTCTCGCACTTGGGGGATGCCTTTGCTATCAATTCGTGGTACCATTCGTCGCGGCCCTTGCTCCACTTGATCTCGACTCCTGTTCTCTTGACAACAATGACCTTCTCAACTGTAGGCGTGTCTTTGAGAGAAATGTCTGCATTGTCCTTGAGAGGAAACACCTTTCCGCTCCTGTAGCTGCCATCGGCCGTGATGAGCACCTTTGACTTGCAGTCATCAATCCTCTCTCTTAGAGCATCGGAGCTGAAGCCGCCAAACACTACACTGTGGATAGCACCGATTCGTGTACATGCTAGCATGGAGATTGCCAGCTCGGGAATCATGGGCAGGTAGATGGACACCCTGTCGCCCTTTTTGACCCCAAGTGACTTGAGGGCATTTGCAAGCTTGTTCACCTGATCACGGAGCTGCTCGTAGGTGAAGATTGCTGAGTCCGTTTCGGGCTCACCCTGCCAGATGAGGGCTTTCTGCTTCCCCTTGCCTGCTTCTATTTGTTTGTCCAAGCAGTTGTAGGCCATGTTGGTGATGCCGTCCTCAAACCAAGTGAAGCGGGCCCCTTTCGGATCCTTCCAGTCGAATCCCTTGGTTGGGACTTTCTTCCAGTAGCAGAGCTTCTTTGCAATGTCGAGCCAAAACTTGTCAGGGTTCTTCATTGACTCTTCCCAGAGCTTCTTTCGTTCCTCGGCAGACTTGATGTATGCCATATCTATGAAGCTCTTCGGAGGCGAGAACTTCCTGTGCTCGTGGCTCGTGACTGTGATTTTCTTCTCAACGGACAAGGTCGTCACCCAGTGGGTCTGATAGTTTGGGCGCCGGCCAATAATATACGGATATAAGGCTTGTCCAAAAACCTCTCTGGCTCGAGGTTCCGATGCCTACTGATAGGAGTCACGATGGCATAGAAGAAAAGAAAGGGAGGCCATCAGGCATGACGCCTTCTGACCTCTGACTCGAAACACTACTCCTTCTTCTTCTTTAGAACGCGCTTCAACGCAAAGGTGAGAAGGGCAGCCATGACAGCTAGAATGCCAGTTATTGCGAATGCCGTCATGTAGCTGCCTGTCCAGCCCACAAAGAGACCAGCGACCAAGCCGCCCAGAATGCCGGCAATACCATAGGATGTGAAGACCACACCATAGTTCTTGCCGACGTTCTTGGAACCATAGAGGTCAGCAGTTGCAGACGGGAACAGTGAGAAGTTGCCGCCAAAGCAGAAGCCGACCACAGAGGCGACACCCATCACTGCAACCCAGCTGATGCTGATAGTTGACATGTATGAGAAGACGAACATCGCCACAGCGAGAAGACTAAACATGCATAGCATCGTGTTCTCGCGTCCCAAGCGGTCAGAAACTGCACCCCAGACGATTCGTCCTGCGGCATTGCATAATGACATGACACCCAGAATCACGGCGGCCCAGCTCACGGCGGAGGGATCAATCGCTATGGCTGCACTCTTTACATTTCCCAACGTCATCAAACCTGCCGTAGCAGCAAGGACAAACATTGTCCATAGAAGCCAGAAACCACCAGTCCGAATCATCTGTCCGGGCATGATGCTCAGTCCCTTGCCGTCAGCAGTAGTTGTAGGAGGAGTATAGCCGGGGCATGTCCACCCGGGAGGAGGATTCTTCAGAACCTGGGCACCAACAGTAACACCGATGAGATAGACAACTCCCAATATGAGGAATGGGCCTCCGATTGAGTTAGTAGCAGGTGCTTGGAATACCCCAAGGAGATACTGTTCTGCATAACCAATGATCAACGCGCCAGCACCGAATCCAAATACAGCGATACCTGTGATTGCGCCTTTCTTGTCAGGGAACCACTTTACAAGGGATGCTATCGGACAGACGTACCCAAAGCCAATGCCTGCCCCGCCAATGATTCCGTAGGTAAGGATCAAGTACAAGGCGCCCACAGTGACATCGCCAGCGCTCACTATGTCAACCAACCACGCCAGTATGTAGCCTGCACCCAGTAGAACACCACCGAATGTGGCCACTTTTCGAGGACCAACTCGGTCTTGCCACCTTCCGGCAAGAACCATGAAGAAAGCGAATGACGCAAGACCCGCTGCGAAAGGCAACTGCGTCAGTATTGTTGACCAGTGGTACACACCTGATGCTTCTCCGAGTGCAGTTTGGAAGAACGACCAGGCATAGATGCTACCGAGGCAGACTTGAATCAGCAGACCGCCAAGTACAACGACGTAGCGATTGCCTACCTTTGTTTCTGACATCAAGCACTCACCAATTGTGTGTCGAGTATTGTGGGCGGGCACCTGCACCAACTAAAAGGCTTGCGCCAATCGTGCATCACCCAATTTGGTGGCTTTGGCTCCCTCCACTTGGAAAGCTCTATATGTCGTCTGCACTGGATATCTCAGAAGACCTGAGGGTGACCCTATGGTGGCTGCAAAATGGACCGAGAGGTACAAGAAACAGGTACTGAGTGCACCTGATGCCATCAGGAAGATAAAGAGGGGAACCCGAATCTTCTTGGGGACAGGCTGCGGCGTCCCTTACCATCTCGTACAGGCACTGGCAAACAGTGCAAGCAGGATGGCTGACAATGAGATTGTGCATCTGCTTACCCTAGGAGACACACCGTCGGCCGATACACAGTTTCAGGCACAGTTCAGACACAATTCGTTCTTCATCTACGACAACATGAGAGATGCTGTTTCTGAAGGACGTGCAGACTACACACCCATAATGCTCTCAGATATACCTCGACTGTTCAAGACAAAGAGGATGCCTCTGGATGTGGCACTTGTGCAGGTGAGCCCGCCAGATGACCACGGTTACTGCTCTCTCGGAATCTCTGTCGACATAACCAAGTCCGCTGCCGATTGTGCAGACCTTGTAATTGCCCAAGTCAATGAGAACATGCCCATTACTCACGGAGACTCGTTCATCAATGTGAGAGACATTGACTATCTGGTTCCTTTCGATGAACCACTTCGCGAGTTCCAGTCTGCAGAAGTCGACAAGGAAATCGATCTCATTGGCTCTTACGTGGCAAGACTGATTGAGAATGAGTCTACGCTTGAACTCGGCATTGGTGCATTGCCTCAAGCTGTATGCAACAACCTTCTCGAAACTGGCGTCAAAGACTTGGGTGTGCATACTGAGATGTTCAGTGATAGCCTTCTCCCCCTAATCGATAACGGCGTGGTCACCTGCAAGAGGAAGACCTTGCACAGAGGCAAGGTGATTGCCAGCTTCGCAATGGGTTCAAAGAAGCTGTACGACTACATCAACAACAACCCGTTTTTCGAGTTCCACCCAAGTGAGTATGTCAACGACCCTTATGTGATTGGTCAGAATCGTAGGATGGTCGCTATCAACTCGGCCCTCGAAATAGATCTCACCGGCCAAGTGTGTGCCGACTCCATCGGTCACAGATTCTACAGTGGTATCGGAGGACAGGTCGACTTCATCAGAGGTGCAACGAGGTCAGCGGACGGGAAGGCAGTGATTTGCATGCAGTCCACTGCCATGGATGGTCAGGTTTCGCGGATTGTGCCCCGACTGAGTGAGGGGGCAGGCGTAGTCACCACTAGAGGTGACGTAGACATAGTCATCACCGAGTACGGCCTTGCGGTGCTTCATGGCAAGACGATACGTGAACGAGTGCTTTCGCTCATAGCCGTCGCGCATCCTGATTTCAGAAACCAGCTTCTAGAGGCGGCCAAGAAGATGCACTATGTCTTTGAGGACCAAGTGCCATTCCTAGTGCGTGGAACGTACTTCGCCTCAGAGTTTGAAGTGCAGGAGTCATTCAAGGGTCCAGATGGCCCGATCACAATCAAATTCCGGCTGATACGCCCGGATGACGCTGATAGGATAAAGGACCTGTTCTACGATCTCAGCGAGGAGAGTATATACTTCCGCTTCCTGACCCCGCTGAAGAGCCTGCGTCGTCAGACCCTTCAGGACTTCTATGCCGTGGACCAAGACCGTGACATATCTCTGGTTGCAGTCGTCAGGACAGATGATGAAAGCGAGAACGAGAAAATCATCGGAGCAGGAAGGTATCTGTTGAACAGGAGCACCAATCAGGCTGAGTTCGCACTCCTTGTGCAGGATGAGTACCAGAACAGGGGGATAGGTTCCTTCTTGTTGAGCCAGCTCATGCGTATTGCCAAGAGCAAGGGTGTTGATGCGTTCATCGCATATGTTCACCCATCCAACAGGAAGATGATAGCATTCATTCACAAGACTGGCAAGGTCGTTGAGAGCAAGCTGAGCCTTCAGAATGATGAGTACATATTCACTCTGAAACTCTGAGCTCGATTGTCAGTCAGATATCGACTTGCTGTGAGAAGAAGTTGGTGGGACCGACGCGATTTGAACGCGCGATCTACGCCTTATCAGAGCGTCGCATTAACCAGCCTATGCTACGGTCCCGGCTTTCCTTTGCCCACGGGCTCCCAAGGCGCAAGACCGAGAACGCGATTTAAACATTATGACAACAAGGACTTCTATCGCTTCAAAGCCTCGGGAACAACTGCTCGTATTCTCTCCAGTGATTCCTTTGCTTCTGCAGCCTCCAGCTCGAACACAACAGGACCATTGAACTTGTCATTCACAAGCTCTCTCAGAAACTCTCTTACTGGCATAGCTCCACGCCCAAGTGCCATGTGATCTTTGTGGACTAGGTCGTCGCCCAGCTTTTCATAGCTACCATCGTGCAGATGAATCTCTACAATCCTGTCACGATGTTGCTTGTAGAACTCCAGCACCGATTCATCACCAGAGTACCTTGTCAGTAGATGACCTGTGTCAAAGCAGATGTTGGTGCCATACTGGTCGACCAGATCGCGCGCTATTTGGAAAGGAAACTCTTGGTTCTCTATAGCGACCTTCCGTGGGTCAATCTCCGTCTTTGCAAGGATTTCTTCGATGCTCTTTGCGGCATATGATGCCATATAGCCACATATCAGCTGGACCATGCTCCTCGGGAACTTCAGTCTTGAGAACTCGGCGGCCAATGCGCCTGTTGCGTGGAGTACGTAGACCTCAGGCTGAAGCGGCTCCACCAACTTGATGGATTCCACAGTACACTCAACGGCTGCCTTCCTAGCATACTCATTGAACGTCGAGAGTTCAAGCGACCAAATAGGTAGGTGAACCGTATATGCATGCTTGAGCTCTTCTTTGAGATGCACCATCTTCTCGATTGACTGTTCAGTTAGCGATCCTGGAATCACATGCTCGATGTCTGCTGTTACCTCAATCACCTTGATGTGCTGAATCTGCAGGGCTAACCGAACCAAGTTGGTGATATCGAACCTGGAGAAATCCGGTACGCCGTCCACGACTACTTGGTCAAGAATGGGCCTGAACTCAAGTGCTGTTATGCCGAATCTCATGAGCCATCTGCTCCTGTGGTGCTTGGCTGTTCCGGCGTATTCATCCCGATATCTGTTCTGGAATGGTACTATTGCTGCGTACAGCCTACACCGGTGGGCCAGAGGAGGACAAGACGAATCTACACCGACCTTGGCATGCCCATCGGCTTATTAGCGCGCCAGAGAGTCTGTTGGCCCGCCCCCATGATTGCCACGAAAGAGTACACAGAGGGAACTACGACTTTCCTCAGTGCCGACATAGAGCACTATGCTGCTGACAGCCATCAGCTGACATCGGACCTGCCGGTTTTCTACAATCCGCGCATGCGTGTAAATAGGGATCTCTCTGTGCTTTTCCTCTTGGCGTACCTTGACAGAAGCCCCATACAGGCGATGTGTGAGCCCCTTGCCGGATGTGGGGTCAGGACCCTGCGATACTTGAACGAATGTCCGGGAGAATTCCATGCGTTGGTATCGGACACAAACCCTCTGGCCCTAGATGTGGTGAGGAAGAACATAGAGAGGTACGGGTTCGAACACAGGACCACCATCAAGAGAGGCGACGCCAAAGTCCTACTACTCACCGAATCTCGCGAGAAGAGGTTTGACTTCGTCGACCTCGATCCGTTTGGATCTCCGGCTCCTTTCCTGACCGCTGCAGTTCAATCGCTGAGCCCAAAGCGGGCAATGCTCGGCCTAACTGCTACTGATATGCCAGTATTGTGTGGCGCTCAGCCCCGTGTCGCCATCAGGAAGTATGGTGGTCTATCTATTAGAGCCCCGTTTTCACATGAGCTTGCAGTCCGTCTTCTAATCGGACGTGCATATAGCGTCGCGGCAATGAACGACTGCGCAGTCTACCCACTGGCGGCCCTTAGTACGGATCACTACATTCGCGTCTGGCTTGACATCAGGACTAGCTGCACAGACTCCAATGATCAAGCCAGAAACATGGGATTTGTAGTTTACTGCGAAGGGTGTATGCGAACAGAAACCGTGCCATTGGGTCCGAGTCTGACTCAATTGCGGATTCAACACGAGAGAGACGACTGCAAAGGCAGAGTGTCCTTGGCAGGCCCCCTATGGACAGGTGAGATGTACAACCAATCACTACTAGACACTGCCTCTCGGTTCCTATCCAAGAAACCTGACAATTACGACAAACGCGTGCCCAAGCTGTTGGGCGCCATGCGAGAGGAGAATGCCTTGGCGGACCACATATATGTGGACATACATGCGCTATGTGACCTCCACGGCCTGGAGTCGCCCTCCATGGCTAGTCTTATGACTCGACTAAGAGAAGCGGGGTACAAAGCGAGCAGAACCCACTTCAGGCCAACAGCCATCCGTACAAACGCTTCAGTCAGAGAAATCACGGCTAGTGCAAGAGATCTGACAAATCCGATGTGATATCTATGGGTAGGCCAAAGGAAGATCGCAAGAAGGAACACTACTACAGGGCGGCCAAGAAGGAAGGATATCGCAGCAGGTCTGCATACAAGATCAAGCAGGCCATAGGGGAGCACAAACTCCTGAAGGGAGTGAACAAGGTGTTGGAACTCTGTTGCTGCCCCGGGGGGTGGACACAGGTCTTGCATGAGATTAATGCGAGTCTCGAGATAGTTGCAGTAGATCTCAGTGCGATGTTGCCAATAGAAGGAGTTGCCTTTATTCAAGGGGACATCACAGCACCTGAAACTCTCGAGAGTATTGAGAGAAGCACAGGCGGGTCTGTAGATCTTGTTCTCTCGGATTGCTCTCCGAACGTGAGCGGAAATTGGGAACTCGACGTTGCTAGACAACTGTTTCTAGCCGAAGTCACCATCGAGATTGCGTTGAGGTTGCTCAGTGGAAGAGGAAAGGTGTTCCTCAAGGTGTTTCAGGGGAAGGGGTTTCAGGAGTTCGTACAATCGGTTCGGACCACATTTCAATCAGTCAGGCTCATCAAGCCTGAGGCCTCAAGAAAAACGAGTGCGGAGATCTATCTCTTGGCTGAGCACCCAATCAAGAAACGAGTTCGAAACGGGGCTGCTTAGTCAGACTCGGAACTAACAACCCACTCTTCGAGACTCCTGCATATCACAGGTGAGTCTGGCTGTCTCACACCGCACCGGTCTATCCTTAGACAATGAAAACAAGGACACCCATTCAAGTCAGAGAGATGGCCAGCCTCATCGTCCAACTGGGTCTTCATAAAGTATCTCGGGTTCTCGACTTCTTGCTCTTGCACCACTATTCCCTCTGCCAACATGTTCTCGATAGTCGGCATTATCACTTGGTAGTCGATGTCTAACCTTTGCGTCAGTTCTTCAGCGAGCAGACCCCCACGGCCTGCGTCGCGCAGGGCCCTGAGTACAAGGTCAGCTACACCGTTCATTGGAATAACCCTTAGGCTGGACACGTGACAACATCAAACTACATACACGGTCCCAAATTAAGTGTTCGGAATGCACAAGTTTCGGGCGACAGTCTTTGTACGGTCTGAGCCGTCTATGTACTGATGTGTACATCATGTTTTATACAGGTATAGTGGCTGGCCCATCAGTTTCGTCGCGTCAACACCCTCCTTGACGCGCACCGAAACATAGGGGAGTTTCACCGGTCCAAAGACATCCGCAACAGTTCCTACGACATCAACATTCTTGTCAACAACCTCCGCACCGACAGGAGGAGTCTTGTCGGTTCTGAGTATAATATGTCCCCGCCGTGATGTGTGAAGAACCTTGCCAAGTCGTCTCAACCTGTAGTCACACCTCGTATTAGAGAGCCTGTTAGCGCCGCTTCTTCTTTGTCTTCTTGATCTCGGCTGCTTGTCGTTCAGACTCGCGTTGAGCCGCAACTCTCCGGACACCTTTAGCCAGCACCAAAAGCAGTCGTTTCTTCTTGTGCCCTTCCTGGTTCTTCAGAAGAATCTGACCACTGTTTCCTGACCAGTTGCGGGGATAGCGCTTATCGGGCGCGACCTCCGATTCAAAACCCGCAGCATCTGCAGCCGCCTCCAGCATCTCGACTGTGACATCAGGCGCTGCTAGGTTAGCTGGAATTCTGCGTCCCCGAGCCCTTGTCAGATTTGCATCGAGATACGCGGGCCAGACTATGACCGTGTCTTTGTGTTTCTTCATGGCATGTCCCTAGCATTGTCCACTTGCGGGAGGTCTCCCAACGAGAGGATGGTTTTCTTTTTACCTTTATCATTCTATTGGACCGTAAACGTACTGAGAGTTGAATTCAACAATGAGATTGATAAGTCATTGAGCCGCCAACGACACGGCTGACGACCAAGGAGAAAAGACTCTTGGCGCGAAAGAGCAAGGATGTATACTTCGCTGAAATCGCCGATCTTGTATCATCAAGGAGCACATGTCTGAGGAACCAAGTAGGCGCAGTAATTGTAAAGGAGTCACAAATACTCTCTACGGGTTACAATGGCGCACCGAAAGGACTGCCACACTGTGAGGACGTTGGGTGTATCAGGCAGAAGCTAGCTGTGAAACCCGGAGAACGTCACGAACTCTGTCGAGGCCTACATGCGGAACAGAATGCGATCATCCAAGCGGCCTACCATGGTGTGAGTGTCAGGGATGGGAGCATGTATTGTACTACTCGACCCTGCAGCATATGCACGAAGATGCTGATTAACGCAGGAATCGTTGAGATTGTCTACATCGAGGAGTATGAAGACGACCTAGCAGCGCAGCTCGCAAAGGAAGCAGGTCTGAATGTGAGACATGTGGATGTGGTGCGTAACTACGGTCGAAGCGTCGGCAAGCGAGATTGAGCAAATCGATTGGACACGGGCTGAAAACCTTAAAGAGTGGCACACACATGCCCTGCCTGAGATGCCAGAGGAGTGACATATGATAGGGCGACTTCACAACCTGATTAGTATACTAGACCTCACACGGCAAGACATCGATCTCATACTTGAGCACTCAGCGAAGATGGAGCAGGTCGCGATAAAGAAGAGCAAGGACCTGGAAGGAAAGATAATGGCCTGCCTGTTCTTCGAACCCTCTACGAGAACACGACTGTCATTCGAGAGTGCTATGTTCAGGCTCGGTGGGAGTGTCCTCGGCTTCGCGGATGTGGCCGTTTCGAGCGCAGGAGGAAAGGGAGAGACCCTTGCAGACACCATTCGTACAGTCGAGCGCTATGCTGATGTTATAGTCATCCGTCACAATCTTGACGGGTCCGCAAGAGTAGCCGCAGAGTTCTCCAAGATACCCGTCATAAATGCAGGGAGTGGATCGGAAGAACATCCCACCCAAGCCTTGCTTGACTTGTACTCGATAAAGAAGCTCAAGGGAAAGATAGATGGAATCTCAATCTCTCTATGCGGGGATCTCAAGTACGGTCGTACAGTACATTCACTTGGCATGGCACTCTCACACTACGATGTCACAGTCAAGCTTGTGGCTCCGCCACCGCTAAGGATGAAGCCTGCAGTAATCGCTGAGATGAAGGAAGCGGGCCTCCGGGTCACAGAAGTCGACACCTTGGAAGAAGGTCTGAAGGACGTGGACGTGGTCTACATGACCCGTATTCAGAAGGAGAGATTCCCGGACGTCAGAGAGTATGATGCCCTAAAGGGGAAGTTTCGACTCGGTCTAAAGGAGGTGGCTTTGATGCGTGACGATGCAATCATACTCCACCCTCTACCAAGAGTTGATGAGATAGACCCGGAAGTCGATTCGACGCCCCAAGCCAAGTACTTCGAACAGGTGCACAGCGGTGTTGTGACGAGAATGGCAATACTGAAACTCATTCTCGGCTAGGCGGGCTTCACAGTCTGAAGTTCCTTGATTAGTGTATCAATAGAACTGATCTTGCTCACACCCAGAGGGATCTTCATCTGCTCTGAGAGCTCTATGGCCAGACGATCAACCTCGGTGACACCATGGAAGACAACCAAGACTGGCTTGAACTCTTGGGACTTTATGGCAATCATCGGTGCACGCCCTGTAGATACCTTTGTGAATATGAGACAGCGTTCGGTCGTAGCTCCGAACAGCTTCAGGAAAGCATCACTGCTCAGCTCTCTGACAGCTCGTTCCACATCCACGAGAGTGTAGCCATAGATCTGTCTGTTCAGTAGACTCTTTCCTGAGAGGATCTCACATTTCAGTCGCTTGCAGAACTCTCCGCAGGTCACAGGAGCGGAGAAATCACTCATTGCCAGTACGATGTTCAGGTCGACAAGACTTACATCCATTAGTCTAGCAAAGGCAGCAATCACCTGTCCACCATTCCGCTCATCAAGCGTGAGCAATGCCATGACGAAGCGTCTTATTGTGGACGTGCCTGGAGACTTCCGGCGACCTGACTCGTAATCGCTAATCACACTGGGACTGATGTTTAGGAACTCTGCCAAGACAATCTGTGGCAATCTGAAACGCTCTCGCCAGATGCGCATTGCCTGTCCAGGGTGCTCTGACAGAGCAATCTCACCCGCCATCCGGCGCGCAAGCTGCTCACGGATTGACACCTGAGCCGACATTCCAAGAGGAAAATACGACGATTCCAAGATAAGTATTTCGACTATTGCCGAACTATAAAGTGGTAAACTTGCGTAGTACCATGCGAAGTGGTGAGCTGGTGGGCCGGGCCGGATTTGAACCGGCGACCTCTTGGAACTCAGCGAGCCAAGGACAACTTGGTCCGTCCCAAACCAAGAATCATAGCCAAGCTAGACAACCGACCCATTCAGCGGGTTCACAGATTGCAGCAGATATAAGACTAACGGGCTCTGTGAACCAGCAATCTGTGTCGCGGGAGGATAGTGAACATCAAGATGATTCTCATTCACGTCAATCGCTCTTCCCCTCTGTGTGAGAGAATGGAAACCGTCACAAGACCAGAGAGATTTTGTGAGAGTTTCCGTCATCTTTGAGTTTCATGTGAAGTGTCTTGTGAGCCAGGTCATAGAATGACGAGGGAGAGCGCTTCTCGAGTCCAGCAACCGTCTTCTCCTGCAACACTCGCTTTCCGTCAGCTTCGACCGACTTCGGCCTTGTCAACCCCTTTACTTCAAGGACGAGTGATCGTTCAGCCGGCTTCCAGCGACCCTTTCTCTTGTCGATTGTAACTACCACTCTATCATCCGTCGAATCCTGGGCGAAAGTTGTTTCGCAACTCTGTTCATTATCCGAAACACCGTCATCTTCGAAGACCGCCGTAGTGCTTGTACCACCCGGGTAGACCCAGAGGACTAGGTCCCCTTGATCTTCATCTGTGTTCTGAACAATACGCCCGGTTGGAATGATGGAACCCGCGCGCAGGTAGACGGGTATTCTGTCGAACGGTGCATCTACCCGAAGACTCTGTGGCCCCTCAATGCTCGTGTCTGTCCACAAGTCATACCATCTTCCTCGCGGGAAGTATACCTCGCGTGAATTCGCACCTTCTTCGAGAACGGGAGCCACCATCAAGAAGGGCCCAATCATGAATTGTGTGTCAAGGGTATATGTTGCAGGATCATCTTGAAACTCCAAGACCAGAGGACGCATGATTGGAATGCCGCTTGTGCTAGCAGTCTTAGCAAGAGAGTAGAAGTATCGCATGAGGAGATATCTGAAAGACACGGAGTCACGCGCCACGCTCTCCGCTTCCTCACCGAAGAGCCAAGGCTCCTGCCTTATGGACCGAATGTCGGAGTGGTTCCTAGAGAACGGATAGAATGCACCTAGCTGATACCAGCGTGCAAGCAGCTCGGGTGTCGTATCTCCTCCAAAACCACCGATGTCAGCGCCGCAAAACGGCACTCCCGACAGACCAAGATTAAGAAGCATCGGAATGGAGAGCCATAGCATGTCCCAAGTGGAGTGGTTATCACCAGTCCACATTGCCGCGTAGCGCTGGTATCCTGCAAATCCTGATCGTGTCAGGATGAAGGGCCTCTTGCCGGGGAATGCGTCTTTCAGACCCCCGAAGACAGCTTGAGCCATGCCAAGTGCATAGACGTTACGCAGTCTTGCCTCCCAAGGGTTTCCTTGGCAGTCCACTACATCCACCATCGAGTACTCGTCTTTCAGCTTATCGTAGATGCAGTTGCTTGGTTCATTCATATCGATCCAACTGCTATTGCTTGTACCAGAATCTGCAAGCATCTTGTATTTCGACCCAAACCATGCTCTTACCTCGGATCGTGAAAAATCGGGGAAGACTGTTTCGCCAGCCCATACTAACCCCACATACAGAGACCCATTCTCCTTCGCCAGAAAATAGCCGGCTCGTACGCCTTCATCGTACATGAAGTACCCGTCTTCAAGCTTCACGCCCGGATCAATTATAGTCATCACTTTGAACCCCATTCGGGCCAAGCTGCTTGTGAATGCCTTTGGGTCGGAAAACACCTTCTGGTCCCAGGTGAACACTCGGCACTCGTTCATGTACCCGATGTCAAGCACCATGGTGTCACATGGAATCCTGTGATTGCGCAGGTTCCGAGCTACGCTGAGGACGTCCTCTTCGTTCCTGTATTCCATGAAACGCGATTGTTGATGTCCAAGCGCCCAGCGAGGCACAAAGCAGGGTTTCCCTGTCAATGAGGTGTATTCCTCAACAACATCACTGATCCTCGGCCCTAGAAACAGGTAGTAGTCCAGAGGACCGTTTGGCGCGGAGAAAGAGTAATAGCTCGGGTTTCTTAGACCGAAATCGAGTTCAGTCCGATATGTGTTGTCCAAGAAGATGCCGTGAGCAACGCCCTCACGAAAGACTATGAAGAAGGGAATGCTCTGGTAGAGGGGGTCTGTCTTTGAGTCGTGATCGCCGTTGTCAGTATTCCACATCTCATAGTGAAGGCCTCTCTTGTCCAGACCATGAGCCTTCTCGCCCGTGCCGTAAAAATGCTCATTCCCCAGCATGCGCTTCCTGCATTCGAACCCATTCCCGCTCCAGACAACACCACCCGATGGCAAGTCCTCCTGAATGACACTTCGAGAAGAGTCTAGCAGCCGAAGGACAAACTGATTGAGCATCACTTCCAGTCTAAAGTGCTCTCCAGAGATGACCTTGCGGTCTTCGTGGTCTTCTTCTTCGACAGGAACTGGCTCGGAGTAGCCGACCGTGGCGAAGGATTCGTAACGGCGGTACTCGTCATCCTGCGTTGCCTGAACACGGATGATTCTGGGAGCAAGTATCGTTATCCTTGACTTGCCACCTGTGCATTGAAACTCGAAGATGTTGGCGTCACGCTGGACGTGAATGACCTTGCCGATGCTTCCGTTCAACTCTGGATACTCCGCATATCGGCGCATGGTTAATCCCTTTTGTCAGTTGCGAAGTGAATCGGGCCTCGTTCAAACGGCCTGGTATGAGCTGTCTGAGAATGATGTGTCAGTGGCGGTGCCCAGTCCACGAAGAACAACACGAAAAAGCAAGGTGAAGGAAAAGCCATAACCTCTTGATGAGTATGATGAAACGACTAGAAATGAGCCTTCTCGGGCCTGACGATTTTGGACTGGACCGCAAGGGTCGGACCAAGAAACTGGCGAAAGACCTCTCACCATCGCTCCAGAGAGAGATTGAAAAGTGGCTGGACAAAGCTGACGAACCTGGTGCCCTAGAAAAGCTGAGCGAGATTGTGGGACCAGAACAGGCCAAGCGACTCCTGGCTCAGCGCCTGGCGACCAAGAAGAAGAATAGAGAGAAGAAAGACAGCCTGTCAGAAGACTAGACCGCATATTGTGCAGCTCCGATGATGCTCATGAGATTACCGGCCCTATTCAAGCAAGAAGCAAGCGAAGAGATGATGGAGCCCCAGGCGAGATTCGAACTCGCGACTTCCTCCTGCATGTGAGGCCAGACTAAGTGTCAAGCCGTCTTACCAAGGAGGCGATCTAACCAGCTGAGCTACTGGGGCTTTCGTTGGAAAGGCTCACAGTCCGGCAGAAGCGCCATTCCGCGCTCTCGGCCCTGCTACGAGAGATAAATCTTTCGACAACAATGATGGATGATAAACCTCTATACGCAAACTCATGAAGCCGCATGTCACCAAGTCTGACCCAATATGATAGTGGTTGAACCTCTGAAGGATATCCAGAAGATATCGCTCTGAGGAGGCACCAAAGTGAAAGTGAGTGTGAACAAACAGGCCTTAGAGATTGTCCTTGAGATTATAGATAGGAAGGATGAACTCAACTGCACAGTGACACAGCAGCGCAATGGAGCTACTCTCGTTGACGCCGGTATAGCAGTATCCGGCGGAGCCGAAGCGGGTCGACTGATTGGAGAGGCCTGCATGGGGGGGCTAGGTGCAGTTAGACTGACTAGTGTACACATTGGAGACCTGACTCTGCCTGCAGTCATTGTTGGGACGGATCTACCAGGGATTGCCACATTGGGATCACAGTATGCGGGTTGGCCCATAGAGTCAGAGGGCTATTTCGCCTTGGGTTCGGGTCCGGCACGAGCTCTGGCAACGGTCGAAACCAAGCTCTACTCAGAGTTGGACTACAGGGATGACTGTGACTTTGGGGTCATTTGCCTTGAAACCAGAAACCCGCCCCCAGAGACAGTCACACAGTCCATAGCGGACTCGTGTCGTATATCTCCGTCGAACCTCTATTGTTTGATGTCGCCGACCGCTAGTGCAGCCGGTTCTGTACAGACATCTGCCAGAGTCGTGGAAGCCGGCATGCACAAGCTGCATATGCTAGGACTCGACCCCGGGAAGGTCAGAACAGGTTATGGAACTGCACCAATCGCACCTGTTGCAGAGGACGACAGGAGGGCAATAGGAGTCACCAATGACTGCATCCTGCATGGTGGTCGTGCATACTTCTTCGTGAGATGCGAAGAGTCTGAAGATCTAGGCATCCTGACTGAAAGATGCCCGTCATCAGCTTCACCTCAGTATGGTCAGCCCTTCTATGACCTGTTCAAGTCCGTGGGGTTCGACTTGTACAAGGTCGACCCAAACCTGTTCAGCCCCGCTGAGTTCACCATCAATGATGTCACTAATGAGAGGACCTTCACCGCAGGCAGGCTGAATCCAGATGCCCTGAAGCAGTCATTCGGCATGTGATAACGAGGCCAGCCGTTCAAAGGGTCAGGTGTCGGTCTGCAAGCTGAATGCGACTGCTTGGATTGGTTTATCACTGTGAGCGACCTTGGACATCGAACGTCATGAGAATCACTGTCCGATTCAGGGGACCCATTACGACCAGAGTGGGCAAGGCTGAGATTGAGATAGAGGTCGACAGGGAAACCAGCCTTCGCGGCCTGTTGGAAACCCTAATCGTCACAGAGAGAAACATCGGAGCGGTATGGACAAACCCTGAACAGATCTGCCAGAACACACTGATGATGTGTGATGGAGTGGACGTTGAGCTGACTGGTGGTCTTGACACTAAGCTCAGGAATGGGAACAGTATAGTGATTCTCCCACTCGTGCATGGGGGTCAGACGTGAGCTGCACCGGCACGGACAGCTTGCAGATTGACATCAAAGGACTTCGCAGGCACCATCTCGCCCACGGCTTTCTCCAAGATTTCCAAGGGGAAGACTCTCGACTTCTTGATTAGAGCTCCCAGCATGACCATGTTTGACACCATCCTCTGGCCGAGGTCGTCAGCAAGCCTCATTGCCGGGACACCAACGATGTCGTACTCTGTCTGAGTTGTGCCACAATCCACCAAGTCAGAGTCGATGATGATCGTGCTGTGCTCCTTGGCACCGCTCGCATACGCGTCAAAAGCCTTCTGAGACATGAGAACACTGTAGTCTGCTTTCTGCACCTTTGGATAGTGTATTGGCTGGTCGCTCACGATGACCTCACTCTTGGCGTCAGTGCCCCGAGCCTCAGACCCGTAGCTCTGTGTCTGCACCGCATTGAGACCACCGTGTACAACAGCAGCATGGCCGACTATTACACCAGCGAGCACCACGCCCATTCCACCAGTGCCAGCAATGCGAATCTCAACCCTCATCGTGTTTCCCCTCCTGCGCCTGCCGCCATCTGTTTGAGTGAGTCAATGAATTCCGGCTCCTCCCGATCAACGAACTCACCGAGGTCCTGTCCCTCTTTTGTGGGGACCTTGTACTCGACAGGCGAGTCCGATTTCCGAACGGGGAGCTTCTTGAACCACTCAATCATGTCGACCGGGTTGGGCATCTTGACCCGGCGGCCGTATGCAGTCGGACATTGGCTGAGTATCTCGACAAATGTGAAGCCTTTGCGTTGTAGGGCTTTCCTTATGGCGCGCGAGGCTTGAATCGGATGTGCGGTGGTCCATCGGGCGACATAGTTGGCACCCGCTGCGGCGACTAGTCGTGCGAGGTCAAAGGGACGCTCGGGATTCCCGTATGGGGATGTGGTCGTCCTGTCGCCACTGAATGTCGTTGGACCAACTTGACCCCCTGTCATGCCGTACACATAGTTGTTACTGCATATGACCGTCATGTCGATGTTGCGGCGCGCCGCATGAATGAGGTGGTTACCCCCAATAGCGGCCAAATCGCCATCACCACTTATGACCACTATCTTCAACTCGGGGCGCGCCGCCTTGAGACCAGTGGCAAAGGCGAGAGCTCGACCGTGCGTTGTGTGTAGTGTGTCTGCAAGGAAGTGAGGGGAGATGGCCCATGACGCACACCCTATACCGGAGACAAACGCGAACTTGCTGAGGTCGTCATGTCCAAGATCTTTCACTGCTTTCAGGAATATGTTCATGATAATACCGTTCCCACACCCCGGACAGAACGGTGTGGGCAGGACTGATTCGCGGATGTATGGAAGGGAGAAGTGCCGTTCAGAAGTGGACAACTTGTGCACCTCGTCTTGGTCGAAAGCTCCCAAGTGCGTTCGGCTAATAACCTGTTGTTAGGAAACAACCCATGATTCTTGGGCCCGTAGGAGCCCCTTACGATGCATTCTGCATCAGAATCGCCTGTCATGTACAAGGAGCATCACTTTTAAGACAACAGAATGGGAGCCCTCATTCTTGTATGACCCAAGTAAAGGGTGATGAAAGATGTCAGATGTCACTGCAATGAGAGCTTTCAACCGCGAGATGGCCTCGGTGATTGGAGCCTCTGTCAACGTTACGACTACGACAGGGAAGACATACACAGGCACTCTCAAGGGAATTGACCAAGCCACGCTGAGCATTGTCCTCTCTGATGTGGCCGTCCATGGTGAAGAGCAGAAAATCCCAAGGATCTTCATTTACGGTAGCAGCATTGTTTCTTTCTCTGTCGCTGAGAAGGAGATCAGCCTAGAAGGGCTTGCGAAGAAGCTGGAAACGACATTCCCGCCGGGCGGCGTACGCTATTTTGCCGACACACAGGTGATAGTCGTCATGAACAAGATACGCATC
>Ga0153915_10000808_pt1 | contig 28879 bp, 23 predicted proteins | sample Opewatmetagenome_2_FD_107003 | JGI IMG/M metagenome (GOLD analysis project Ga0153915, IMG submission 107003) | Freshwater wetland microbial communities from Ohio, USA - Open water 3 Core 3 Depth 3 metaG | ecosystem: Environmental > Aquatic > Freshwater > Wetlands | place: USA: Ohio, Lake Erie...
CCCCATTATCAGGACCTGTATGGCTGGATAAATGAGTTTCAGGAGACCTGTTACAGCCCCAAAAGGATCGACCGTGAAGAGATGACGAACTGGATCCGCAGCAAGACAGGCATCTCTATTGATGAACAGATCTCAGCTCAGGGCCATTCACAGGCCTATAAAATGTGGAGGGCTGCCTTTGAGGAAAGGTTAGGCATACCTGTATTTCAATTTACAATGCCTTTGCATGAGATACAGGGCTTCAGCATGAATGACCGGGTCCCCTATTGCATAGCCTTGAACGGCAGGCATCCGATAACCGCCAGGATTTTTACGTTATTTCACCAATTAGGCCATCTCTTAAAGGGACAGGGTGGCATCTGTTATCCTGAGAAAACCGCCGATAATCAGATCCATGAACAGGAATGCAATGCCTTTGCAGGGATGCTTATGATCCCGAGAGAGATCGTAACGCCCCTTGATTCTGCCGAGAAGATCTTCACCTATGCAAACAAACTAAAGGTCAGCAGCGAGACATACCTGAGAAGGCTTAAAGGTTTGAATCTGATCAATGATAAAAAATTTTTCGATCTGCTTTCTGCGATCGAAGAAAGGGTGAAGCCGCCGGCAAAGGCATTCGGTCGGGCAACAAATATTGAAAAGACGGTCAATTCCAGGGGTCGGCATCTGTTTGACTCCGTTATCGGCGCGGCTGGCAATAATAAAATCTCATTCGGATTGGCCTCGGATATCCTGGGGGTAAGGATAAATCATTTATTAAAATTATAATTGAAGATGGCGGCAGATAATACAAGCGATATCTATTTTATTGACACCAGCGCATTGGTGACCTTATTCAGGGATTATCACCACGACCTGATTGATTCAATCTGGGAAAAGATTGAGGGACTGTTTAGAAGCGGTCGTATGTATTCCCACCGGCTCGTATATGATGAAATTACGTGGGATTCGAAAAGACCGGATTTGCCGTCCAAAAAGATAACGCCCCTTCAGGCGTACTTTAAGCCTGTAACTTTTGAACAGGCTCAGATAGTATCTAATATTGTAAAAAGGTTTCCGGGCTTTATTGATATAAAAAGTGAAAAGGAAGAGTCCAGGCCCTGGCTGATCGCAGCGGGGATATTAGAACAAAGACAGTTGAGCCTGTTTAACCCGGATAAAACTGTTTTTATTGTCACCGAAGAAAGTGAGCTTGACCGGAATGGAGTCCCTACCGCAACTAAAGGTTTTGGTTTGAGCCACCTTAATCTCAATGAGTTTATCCGTATAAACAACTGGTCTTTTAAATCTGTAGAATAAAAAAGGAGTAATTTATGAGTCTGTTTCGATCGTTTATGGGGAGAAGGCAGTTTCTTGTTGCAGCGGGCGTTACATCGACATCGGCCCTGGCATTAAACAGGCTTACAGGGATAGTTGATCCTGCTTTGCAGGCAGGCGTCGCAGGCGCATCCGAGAGGTCAGGGGCTGCAGGCGCATCAGGCGCTTTCAGCAGCAGGTACAGTCATCTCCTATCGCCTATTAAAATAGGGAACGTTGTCCTCAAGAACAGGATGACTGCAACCAGGTCCCTTCCGTCTCACTTGCAGGGACCGGAAACATTCCCCTCCGATGCGGTCATGACGCATGTTGCCGGTGTAGCCGGAAACGGTGCGGCGGTGGTTACCCTCTCCCTTGAAAATTACGACCTGGATAATTCAGGCGTCAAGAATTATATCACCAGGTTGACCGATATGATCCATTTTTATGGCGCCAAGGCCAATGTCTGCCTGACCCAGTTTCAGGAGCCCCGCGGATACAGCATCTCCGACATCACCCCTCCAGTATGGAAGGGGCAGATGAGATATTTCATGTTCGGTGAGGCAAAGGAAATGCCCGTTAACATGATCAAGGAGATGAATGAGGGTTTTGCAAAGAAGGCAAAGATTTATCAGGACCTGGGCTTTGACATGGCATGTGTCTATATGTCATACCGTTCGTCCATCTTTGCATGCTCCCTTTCTCCCTCCTTGAACAAGAGAACGGACCAGTATGGAGGGAGCACTGAGAACAGGGCGCGTATTGTCATCGAACTGTGCCAGGCCATTAAAAAGGCCTGCGGCAAGGACTTCCTGATAGAGGCCCAGGTAACCGGAGAGGAGGAGAGCGGAGGCTATACCATTGACGATCTTGTCAAATATGCAAAACTATGGGAGGGGTATGTTGACATCCTCCAGCTCCGCGGATGGGACCTGCCCTCTTCTCACCCCATGGGCTATAATTCCAAGAAAGGCTCGCCTGTTACCATCCGTTACGCCGAGGCCGTAAAGAAAAGCGGGGTGAAGATCGTCACAGCCCCCGTCGGCGGATACCAGGACCTGGACCTGAACGAGGAGTTCATTGCGAACGGGAAGACCGATATGATTGCCATGGCCAGGGCCTTTATCTGTGACCCTGAATACGGTCAGAAGGCATACGGCGGGAGGGGAGAGGATGTGACGCCCTGCATACTTTGCAATAAATGCCACGGTAATATCCATTCGCCGGGTCTTGATGTATGCTCAGTAAATCCCAGGATCGGCATTGCCTGCAAGGTCGAAGGTATGATTACCCCCCCTGCCCGCCCAGGAAAGGTCGCAGTCATAGGCGGGGGCCCGGCGGGCATGAAGGCGGCCCTTGTGGCTGCGGAGAGGGGGCATAAGGTCACCCTTTATGAAAAGGGCGATACGCTGGGGGGCCTGCTTAAACATGCGGATTTTGCCACGTTTCAATGGCCCCTCAAGGAATACAAGGACTATCTCATCCGTCAGGTGAAGAAGGCGGGGATAAAACTTTTTCTGGGTGCAGAGGCAACCCCTGAGATGATCAAGGCAAAGAAGTACGACGCGGTCCTGGTTGCCGTTGGCGCTGAACCGGTTATTCCTAATATCCCCGGCTCTGACGGCAGCAATGTGTATAAGGCGCTTGAGGTCTTCGGCAATGAGAAGGCCCTGGGCAAGGATGTCGTTGTGATCGGAGGCGACCAGATAGGGGCAGAGACCGGGATGTACCTGGCGGAAAAGGGTCACACTGTGACGGTCCTGACAGGCAGCAAGGAATTGATGAAATCCGAAGGCTCCCACCAGGATATCGATCTGTATAAGGACATGAAGAACTTTTCTTATATTACAGAGGCCATTGCCAAAGGCATTTCTGGGGGCAAGGTAACCTATACGGACGCTGAAGGCAAAGAGAAGTCAGTCCGGGCCGACAGCGTGGTGATTTACGCCGGCCTTAAACCGAGACAGGATGAGGCCATGAAGTTTTCCGGTTCAGCCCCCAGGTTTTTCACCATAGGCGATTGTTATGCCGTAGGCGGCATGGTGCAGGCGTGCACCCGCACGGCCTTTGCCGCTGCATCACAGATATGATGCAGAGCTCAAGAAGGGGGGCAGTCTCTTTTACAGATGGGTTTAATTGAACAATTCAACCCCGCGAAAAAGAATAAACGAATTAAATGGTCCTGAAGACTGAATACAGAAACACTATAAGCTATATCACCAAAGACGGTTCCATAATCCGCGAACTCTTTCATCCCGATGATGGCGGGAACAAGAATCAGAGTCTTGCAGAGGCCGTCATACCTGTGGGGTGTGAGACCTTTCTTCATATCCACAATAAGTCTGAAGAGATATATCATATACATGAAGGTTCAGGATTGATGACTGTAGGCAAAGAGCGGTTTGAGGTTGCAGCCGGCGATACGGTTTGTATACTGCCCGGCGAACCCCACCGCATTAAGAACACAGGTGAGGCTCCTTTAAAGATCCTGTGCTGCTGTTCGCCGCCTTACTCCCATGAGGATACGGAGATTATCTGAAACACCGAAATAGCCGGCAAGCCCGGCAGGATAAAAGCTGCAATTGAGTTGATGCTGAAGATAAAGGGAGATAAAGATAGTAATGGAAAATATCGTGATTCAATCAGCCGGGTCTCTATCCATGGCTGTCCTGGCCTTTATCATGATAATCCTTCAGGTTATGCTTTTTCTGCGCACCCCTCAAAGCAGATGGTACGTTTGGGGCGCGGCCATTGCATTTTCAGGGATGCTTTATTCTGTTGGGATCTTTTTCGAATATAATGCCTCCCCCGGCCCCTTGAACCGGTTTGGCGGGCTCCTGGAATTTACCGCCATTATCCTTCTGCTCCATTCCATGTATGGGTTTACATTTTCCTATCTTGGCCTGAAGATCAGGCGTTACCATGCCTTTGCAGGGGGTTTTCACTGTCTCGTGTTAATCTTTTTATGGTCCGGCACATATATAGTGGCGGATAGCTATGGCGCCCGCAATCTGGCAGGGCTTCCAAGGCCCTTTACTGAATTGGATCTGGGGCCGCTTGGTTTTATGTTTGAACTATATGGTGTTATCGCCAGCTTAGGCGTCATAATATTATGGATCACACACAAAGGGCCCGAATTGAGACACCGGAAGGCCTTCTTGTCCGGGATGATTTTCTGGCTTGCACTCGGCGTACATGACGGCCTGGTCTCAATGGGGATGCCCTCAATACAATATTTAATGGAATATGGTTTCTTCGGATTTTCCATCGTTATTCTATGGGTTGTCTTGAGCAGTTTTACCGATGTCTCAACCATTGACAGATACAGGGTGGTTACTGAGTTTGCAAATGACGGCATCCTGATGTTACAGGACGGTAAAACGATTTTCAGCAACCCCGCCTGCACCGCATTGATGGGCAGACCGGTCATGGGCTTATCCATAGAGGATTACCTGGAGGTTGTTTCTCCTGAAGACAGACAACGGTTTATTGAAGACTATAACGAGGTCATAAATTCGGAAAATGACTATACCCCCTCAATCTACCGCATGAAGACCGGGGATGGTGAAGAGAAGATACTTGAGATAAAGGGAGACCTCATCAGCTATAGAGGCAGACCTGCGGTCCTGGTTGTCGTGTGTGATATCACCGACAGGGTACATGAAGAAGAGGCCCTTAAAGAGAGCGAGGAAAAGCTTCAAAGATTAAAAAAAATGGAATCACTCGGACTGCTGGCAGGAGGGGTGGCCCATGACCTGAATAATGTCCTTTGCGGGATAGTAGGCTATCCCGAATTGATCCTCAGGAACCTCCCCAAAGACAGCACCCTTATAAAACCTATAATGACTATGCAGGAATCAGGAAGGAAGGCAGTGGCCATTGTCCGGGACCTGTTGACCGTTGCAAGGGGAGTCGCAATTTCAAAGGAACCTGTCAACCTCAATGATGTAATAACGTCATATTTAAAAACACCGGAATTTAAAAAACTCCTGCAATACCATCCCGGCGTTAAAGTCAGCGAAACCCTGGAACCGAACCTTTTGAACATAAGCGGTTCGCCGATCCATCTGGGCAAGATGGTCATGAATCTGGTATCCAATGCCTGTGAGGCTATCGGCGACAGGGGCAATGTGGTCATAGCCACCATGAATCGTTACCTGGACAGGCCATTGAAGGCCTATGAGGATGTGAATACAGGTGAGTATGTTGTCCTGACCGTGGAGGACGACGGATCAGGGATATCGGAGGCGGACCTTAAAAGGATCTTTGAGCCTTTCTTCACAAAAAAGGTAATGGGCAGAAGCGGCACCGGCCTGGGGCTCACCGTCGTCTGGAACGGGGTGCAGGATCATGACGGATATGTTGATGTAACCAGTGGAAAGGGAGGCACAAGGTTTGATCTGTACTTTCCTGTTACAAGGGAATCAGTTATAAATAGAAATTCATCAATACCCATAGAGGAATTATGCGGGAATGGGGAGACGGTGCTAGTGATAGATGATGTTGAAAGCCAGGGGATTATCTCATGCCAAATGCTTGAGGCCTTAAGATATAAGGCAGTTTCTGTCCCAGGGGGAGAGAAGGCGGTGGAGTATCTCAGGGCAAACAGGGCGGACATATTGATCCTCGATATGATCATGGACCCGGGGATTGACGGGCTGGAGACATACCGCAGGATTAAAGAAATTAATCCCAGACAGAAGGCCGTCCTTGTCAGCGGTTTTGCTGAAACGGATCGGGTGCAGGAGACCCTTAGCTTAGGGGCAGGCCGTTTTCTAAAAAAGCCGTTTATCCTGGAGGACCTGGGGATGGCCGTTAAACGGGAATTGAACAATTAGGTGCAGACAGGCCATTTCCCCATGGGACTCATCCTGATTTTCTTTTCCTCACACATCTCCTTGCCATTAACTACTCATTGGCCTCTTCATCCTTTGGGGTCAACCTGTCTGAGACCTTATCCGCAACCTTGCCCGATACATAATCCGTGGCTGCCCCCTTGATTCGATAGATCCCTTCGATGATCTCGTTACTCCTTTTGACGATGGCCTCAAGGGCCTCTATCTTTTCAGGGTCTTTTGTATATTTAAGCGCATTAAGGGCCTTGTTGCGGGCTATGCGTGTGGATTCATAGATCTCCTTTCTCTGCGTCAGATCCCCCAGTATCCCCCCTGCCCCTGCGCCCAGGAGTTCCTTGCCGCTCTCCACCATGGCCTTGCAGACCATGGCGGTCATTGCCTCCCTGGAGATCATCGCATCCCAGAATACGCCCGAGACACTGTTGACCTTGGGGTCGCTGACGGCGCGCGCCGCGATCAGCATCTCCGGGTCAGTGGATGCGGGGATGTTTGAATTGGTCCTTATGCTGCGCATGAGTTCAGCGAACTGTCCGGCGGTGGCAGGGTTCTTCAGGTATTTATTGGCCTTGTTAAAGACATCATCCTGCCTTATCAGGTAGATATTGGCCTGATCCGCACCAGCGATAATGGTCTTATAGGCAATAAAGAGGACCTTGGCAGGCGGTATCACCTTGCTGCCGATCGTTCCGCCCGCCTCCCACAGGGACATAAGTGTCTCTGCCGTTTCAAGAAGCGGGTCTTCCTTGACGGTCAGTGTCACATCCTCCAGCGGAGGCGGGACCTTCGCCTTGAGTGACGCAACTTCCGTTGAAATGGAATCTATCTCCGCTATGGTAGGTTGTCCTGCGGCGGTGTTTGTCTGTCCGCTGACGCCACCTTTTAAACCCGGGCTGACTGAAGAAGTCCCGCTCTTCAGGGGAAGGACCGTTCCGCTGCCGCTGTTTAAGTAAACGGGCTGACTGGCATCTGTGTCTGAACCCTTCATTGCACCAAGAAGATTTTTTTTCTCCCGCTCAAATGTGGCCTGCCGTTCCTGTTCAGCCTTTTCCTCAGCCGCCTTTTGATTTTCCTTATCGGCCTCTGCCTTGGCGGCCTCTTCAATCATCCTCTGTCTTTCTGCCCGCAACCTGGGTCTTTCATTAGAACTTGTGTTTGATGATGTGCCGGATTGTGATTGAGTCCTGGGCGTACATGTATTCTCCCCGGAACAGTTGCATGTACAGTCATAGGTTATGCCATTAACTACCGCTATGAAGGACTCCCCGCAGTTGATCAGTTTCCCGCCCTGGTCAAAACATGCCTCTTTACTTGGTGAGGAGACATCAGGCATCTGTGCCTTGGCATCATTAAAACCAAAAAAAAGTAAAAGTGTAATAACGATATGAAAGGCAATAATAAACCGGATGTTTTTCATTTTAATCTTTCTCCTTAAAACTGATGATATCAAATCGGTCCTTCCGCCGATAAATATAAATCCTTTCCGGAAATATTTTTCTTATTTTCAGGCCGATGAAAAACTCAGGGACGCCACTTGAAAGTATGGCTTATGTGCTCAAAGGATGGCCGGACGCTGTTGCCGGCGAAACTATAATACTTGATAAAACAATCGAACTGTTTATCCTCTTCATGGTGTCAAACAAAAAGGCCTACCACGGCTCGTTCATTATCTCCATCCTTTTTCTCTGATATTCCTCCTCCGTGATGAGCCTGTCTTTCTTTAGTTTTTCCAGCTTTCTGATGCGCGCATCAAAATCTTCGCGCTGTGACGTCCCGGTTCCTGCTGCCCTGCTATCGATCTCAAATACCATCCCGGATGAAGGTTTATTGCTGGCAAGTATATAGATTCCGTATATGATAAAAAACAGACAGACACACACCCATATGCCCCCGAAGATAAAGGCATAGGGTCTCGCCTCCCCTTCTGCGGCGCTGAACGGCACTGCGCTGAAGAGGAGAAATAAAACGCCTGCAATTATCATCACAACGCCTGAGGCCCTTGTAGGACGAGGCCGGATGACAGTATTCTTTTCAGTATCATATTCATTCATATCCATACACCCGTCCTTTCTTCACATGCAATAATTGAGACATCAGTGAAATAACCATAATGGGCTTACCCCCGGAAGGGGATATCACCCCTTTATTCTATTTCGATACAGCAGCAAGGCCGCAGGAAAAGCTCCCCGCGCCGCTATATACGGGTTTTATTACAAAGGCGCCGGTCCTGTCAATATAGCCCCATTTGCCATTGACCTTTACCGCGGCCAGGCCCTCATGGAAGCCATAGGCCTCTTCAAACTCCGCATCAAAAATCCTTTTCCCCTGCCTGTCAATAAAATAGCATCTCAGGTCCTTTCCGCCCGTAAATACCGCGCAGAGGCCGTCCCTGAACCCGTCCATGTCTGCATCATCATATTGAGGGGCTATCACCTCCCTGCCGGCCGCATCAATAAACCCATACAGACCCCCCTTTTTAACGCAGGCCAGCCCTTCCGAGAAATCATGGGCCTCATCATATTGGCCGGGTATAATAAGCGCACCCTTTGTATCGGCATAGCCCCAGTTGGTAAATATAACTCCCTCCTTCTCAGAATCCCTGTAGCCTGTGGCAACGGCAGAGAGGCCTTCTGAAAAAGGCATGGTCCTGTAAATGGCAACCCCTTCAGATTTAAACCTTGCCGCCTCTTCGCCCTTTGTGTTTATAAGGAGCTTGCCGTTATCATCATCTGCCCAAAGGAGGCCATTGCCGAATCTTTCCCCTGAAGGCCTCACCCTTTTTGAGCCCTCTGCAAAATCCCCCTTGTAATATTCGAACTTCAATACCTTGTTGCAGTTCTTGTCCAGGAAGCCCTCTTCAGACCTGTCGTCATCAGAGTAGGTGCTGTAATGTACAAGCCCGTCGCCGGCATCGCCCGGTTGGCCTTCAAGGGTATCAGGACAAAGCCTCTTTCCTGTTTCATCAAACAAGGCCCATCCGGAATCATTATGTGCCATAATGAACCCATCCCCTATAGCCCGCACCGTGTCATACTCAAGGGGCACAATCAATGCACCGTGAATGTCTATGGCGCCGAACCTGTTGACCACCGAGACCTCGGAATTGTCATCGCTCCTGGGGGTCTTTGACCCCTCCACCGCCGCCACGTTGCCTTTGAAGCCCTGTATCCAGTCATATTGAGGCTTAATGATATATCTTCCGGTCTTGTCAATAAAACCGATCTTACCCGCATCATTACCGCTCACCCCCCTGGAATCATTGCATGAGAAAAGAAATGGGAATAAAAAGAAAATGAATATCAGTCTTTTTTTCATTGCACACTCCTCAAGATAATAAATTGCCTTTAAGTGTATTTCATATACCATATTTTTATCTTACCTGATGTATTTTTTTAAGGGATCTAATTTGCGATATGGCTGCCGCGGACTTTATCTAGCTTGCATCCATAAAAGCCTTGTTTATGGACGGACGCTAGCTAATCAGGGGTATGTCTTGACATAAAAAGATATCCTCTCTAAATTACATCCATTCAAATTTTATCAATACGAGGACACAGATGAAAAAGATTACAACTATGATATTCATATCTCTTTTATCATGGACAACACAATCATGGGGGCAGCAGGCAGTCCCGGAAGAGGCGATGCGTTATATGACAAGGGGGCAGGCCGCAGTGGAGACGGCCAAATCAGTAGCAGACTACAAAAAGGCCGTTTCTGAGTTTGAGAGGGCATGCGAGCTTGCACCTGAGTGGCCTGACCCTTATTATAATCTCGGAATTGTACAGGAGGCGTCCGGAGAATATGAAGCCGCCGCAAAGAGCCTCCAGAGATATCTGGAACTCTCACCTGGTGCAGGGGATGCCGCTGAGGTTAAAAAGAAGATCTACAAATTGGAATACCTGGCAGATCGCAATAATATCGATGGGGTCTGGAAGGTTGATACAGGCAAGTATTCGATAGAATGCGATCCGAAGAACTGCGTCCTCAGCTATGGCCAGATCGTAAGCCCTGTTTCTATAATTGCCGCCATGCAGCTAGAAATAAAAAAAGGTGAGAAGGGGACAGAGGCCAGGATGCTGGTCAGGTCCGGCAACCTGGCAAGCAAGTTTCCCGACGGTCCGTTCAGCTCTGTGGAACATGAAAGAGATTCAGTAAAGATATATGGCGCCGTCCTTTATGCATGTTCGTCGGATGTCGTGCCCAACAGCTGCCCCTGGGAGGTCAAGCTCATACTGAAACAGTCCTCTGAAGATGTCATGGAGGGAACGATCGATGCTCAGGGCGGTGTCAACACGATCCCTGATTACAAGACGGGCAAGGTCCAATGGGTGGGGTTCAATGGATCTGGCAAGATCGTATTCCAGAGGGATAAATGAATAAGGTCCCATCTTTTAGTGTGGATACACCCCGGGTCTTTCCGGTTAAAATCTTATAGAGACATTTAAAAAGGAGAAGTTTATGGATTCAGGCAGGTTGTTTTTAGGAAGACGGAGGTTCCTTGCGGTTGCAGGTGCTGGTTCGGCGTCGGCGCTGGCCCTTGGAAAACTTGCAGGGATTGTTGATCCGGTCTTTCAGGGGTCTGCCGCAAGGGCGGCTGAGGGCGCAGGGGCAACAGAGGGAAAAGGGGCGTACAGCAGCAGATACAGCCATCTGCTGTCCTCCCTTCGTATCGGGAATGTGGTTTTAAAAAACAGGATGATGGCCACCAGGGCCCTTCCCTATTATCTGCAAGGGCCTGAAAAGTACCCTGCCGATCCGGTAATGTCCCATCTTTCAAACCTGGCCAGGAATGGCGCTGCCATCGTCACCCTTTCCACGGACAGTTACGACCTCACCGAATCGAGCACCCAGAATTATCTTGCACAGGTGGTTGATGCCATCCATTTCTATGGCGCCAAGGCCGGCATAGCCCTTACCCAGTTCCACGAACCCGAGGGATACGGCATCAGCGATTTTACCACACCCAAACAGTCAGGTCAGACGAGGTATTTCATGTCCGGACAATACAAGGAGATGCCCGTCGAGATGATCAAAAAAATGAATGATGAGTTCGCACAGATGGCAAAGGGCTATCAGTCCCTTGGTTTTGATATGGCGTGCATCTATATGTCCTATCGATCCTCCATCTTCGCATGTTCTTTATCGCCCGCCTTTAATAAACGTACCGACAAGTACGGCGGCAGTCATGAAAATCGCGCACGTATTGTCATTGAGCTGTGTGAGGCCATCAAAAAGGCATGCGGCCAGGACTTTCTGATAGACGGCCAGGTGAGCGGCGAAGAGGAGGCAGGAGGCTATACTCTTGATGATCTTGTCGGATACGCTAAATTATTTGAGGGCCATGTTGACATCCTTCAGATCCGGGGCAAGGACCTCCCGTCTTCTCATCCGATGGGTCAAAATTTCAAGAAGGGCAGGCCTATCACCCTCCGTTACGCCGAGGCTGTAAAGAAAAGCGGGGCAAAGATCGCCGTAGCCCCTGTAGGCGGATACCAGGACCTGGACCTGAACGAAGATATTATTGCGAGCGGAAAGGCAGATATGATCGCGATGGCCAGGGCCTTTATCGCCGACCCTGGATATGGACAAAAGGCCTATGAGGGGAGGGGCGAGGATGTGGTCCCCTGCATACTGTGCAACAGGTGCCATGGCATTACCAGATCCCCGCTTCTTGATGTATGCTCCGTAAACCCTGAGACAGGCCTTGCCCACAGGATCGACCGCATGGTCAGCGCACCGGTCATCCCAAGGAAGGTTGCGGTTATAGGCGGAGGCCCGGCAGGCATGAAGGCGGCCATTGTCGCAGCGGAAAGGGGGCACAGGGTGACGCTCTTTGAGAAGAGCGGGACTCTTGGAGGTCAGCTCAGGCATGCGGATTTTGCCTCATTTCAGTGGCCCCTCAAGGATTACAAGGACTACCTTGTCCGCCAGGTAAAAAAGGCAGGGGTCGAGGTGCTTTTTAATACAAACGCTACACCCGATATGATCCGTGGGAAGGGATGGGATGCGGTCCTGGTTGCCGTAGGTGCCGACCCCGTTTCCTTGAATCTCCCCGGCGCGGACGCCGGGAATGTATACAGTGCAGTTGAAATCTACGGCAAGGAGAAGTCCCTGGGCAAAAACGTTGTGGTCATAGGCGGAGACAAGATCGGCACACAGACAGGGATGTATCTTGCGGAAAACGGTCATACGACAACAGTCCTTGCCGTCGGCAAGGAATTGATAAAGGCTGAGGGACCCCACCAGGTAATTGATACTTATCTGGACATGAAGAATTTTAATTTTATCACAGAGGCCGCGGCAAAGGGGATCTCCGACGGCAAGGTGACATATGTGAAGGGCAAAGAGACGGAGAAGTCCATCCCGGCCGACAGCGTGGTCATCTATGCAGGCTTTAAGCCAAAGCTGGATGAGGCCATGAGGTTCGAAGGGTGTGCCGACAGGTTTTTTACTATAGGCGATTGCAACCGGGTTGGTGGCATGGTGGTGGGATGCACCCGCACTGCATTCGCCGCTGCATCTCAACTCTGACAGCTGTTTAAAAAAACAGATATAATTATCTCCAGAACTTAATTAAAGATGAATCCGGGACAGGCACATAAAAAATGAACTACCCCGCAGCAAGCTACGGGGTATCGGAAAACAAATTCAAATTTACGAAGCAAGCTTCGTGGAATTAGACCCATAGAGATTAAAAATAAAAATTGATGAAATTGCCTTTACTATAAGGTATTATGACAGGTAATCTCACAGGTTTCAATGCCACATGATCGCTCAAGACAACCTTTAAAAAGAGGGTATATAATGGGGAAAAGACTATTTCCGGTTATTGTCTTGTTATCTCTCTTCAGCGGTTGCATCGGCATGAACCAGACACATTTAAAGAAAGATCAATACGGTGATGTCACCTGGTCCAGTGAGCCCATTGAGGATGAATACGAAAGCCCTGAAGATTATTCTCCCCATGAAATTGCTGCACAAAAGGAAGATAATGCGGGCGTGCAGCCGGTGACGGATGCACAACCTCCAGGTTATACCCCGGAAGGATCTCCTTCTCCCGACACCATGGAACAATCAACGTTGACAGGCAGTTTTTTCAGGCTTGCAGGATTTGAAGCCAATATTGTCCGCACCGAGATTGTTCACCCCTATACCACGCATTTTAAGTCATCAAGTTTCAGTGATTCAAGCTGGGACTCAAAACCAGAGGTGACAGGGACAGGCTATGAGTACGATGTTTATATTTATCAGGACAAAAAGACGAATATGCTGGCTGGGGGCGGTGCTTTTAAAAGCAGATTAAAGAGGAACTCCAAGGAAGAAAATGGCATCTATGTGGATGAAATTACCAGGACTGAAGGTTATTGGATTTACGCTTCGGGAAAACATAACCCTTATTCATGGCTATATGTTCAGGCCTCGATAGGTTTATTCTATTACAAGCTCAAGACGGATATAAACACCAATGCCCCTGTTTATACCTATGACGGCCTTTCGGGCCGGGACCTTTTGGGTTTGTGGGGGATAGGCGGAGGCATGGAAACGCCCTGGAACTGGCCATTTCACCTCTTTGCCGGCATCAGGTTCTGGCTCCCCTTTAATGATTACTCTGACTACGGCGCTGTTCAGGTTAATGCAGGCATATCATACAGGTTCTGAATGGAGGGAAAATGGCAAAAAATGATCCCATGATAGAGACCAGATTTTCCGAGGCGGTGATGGATTTCCTCATTGAGATCCCCATGTTCGACAAGGTCCAGGCGGATGAACTGAAGATCATCTCCAGGCACATGAACATCATGGATTTTAAAAAGGGCGAGGTCATCTTTGAAGAGGGCGACAGGGGCGATTATGTCTGCTTCATTGTAAAGGGTTCTCTTGATGTGGTTAAAAGGAATGAAAGAGGGAGATATGTTGTCTTGTCCTCCCTCGGCAAAGGCCGTTCGATAGGCGAGATGGCGGTGATTGATGCCTTCACCAGGTCCGCAACCGTAAAGGCAAGGACCGAGACAACCCTTGTGATCTTAACAAAGAAGGATTTTGAAGATATCGTAGACCGGTACCCTGTGATAGGGGTCAAGATCCTGAAAAGCATTTCGCGTCTTTTAAGCATGAATCTCCGCAAGACCTCCAGCAGGCTTGCCGATTATATGCTTCCTTTGGGGTGAACAGATGGATACAATGAGAAGATCCTCCTTTATCGTATTGACTGCTGCCGTTTCAAGCCAGCTCTGCGTCGGCATACTGTATATGTGGGGTGTCTTTCAACCCTATGTCGCTTCCTATCACGGCTGGGAGCCGTCCGCTACGGCAATGACATCCGCATTTATGATCGTGGCATTTGTTGCCGGGACAATCACAAGCGGCGCAGTTCAGGAAAGGATCGCGCCAAGGATTGTAGCAATGACAGGCGCTGTTTTATTCTGCTCAGGGATATCCCTCACATCCCTGTTGCCGTCCGATCCTTTATGGCTTATCTACATTACATACAGCGGCCTTTCAGGGATAGGCACAGGGCTGGTATTTTCAACCTCGCTTGCGGTTGTGCAGAAATGGTATGCCGCCAGGATGGGCATGGCAACGGGCCTGTGCGTAGGTGCCTTCGGCCTTTCGACCGTCATATTCACACCTGTCGCGGAAAAACTCCTGTCAGGCGGAGGCGTTCCCTTTGCCTTTATGTCTCTTTCCATCATATTTTTTGTGATAACAATGACAGCCGGCGCCTTTTTGAAAAATCCCCCCAAAGAATTTTATTACACAGAGCTTACAAAGGTTGTGGCTCCGGAGAACATCAAGCAGTTCAGGCCCGGGCAGATGCTTAAATCCATGTCCTACTACTATATCCTGACCTCGATGTTTACCCTTTCCGCCGCATATCTGATTATTGTGCCTTTTATCAGGACCATCGCGGAGGCGCGCGGGATGGGGACCTTTATCGCCCTTGCGGCGATCATGCTTTCAGGCGTAGCCAATGCATCGGGCCGCATGCTCATGCCAGCGGTTTCCGACAGGATCGGCAGGACTAGATCGATAATCCTATGCGCATTGATCTCGGCGTCTGCATGTATCATGATGATCTTTGCAGAGGGCGGATGGTATGTCGTATCGGTATTTCTGATAGCATTCGCATATGGCGGTTCTTCAGGGGTCAATCCGGTGATAACGACTGAGCTGTTCGGGGCTAGATATTCGGGGGCCAATTACGGCCTGGTCCTGATAGGGATAGCGGCCTCATCGATCGTCTTTTCCAAACTGTCCATGAAGATCAATTCGGAAGGGATAGTTACGGGCGATTTCTCCATGTCTCTTATACTGGCGGCCGCACTTTGCGCGGTCCCTGTACTTATGATGTTTATGCTTAAAAAAAGGGTGAAAAGACTCGGCAAGATAATTTAATAATTAAACTTGACAAACCGGCATTGTTTAAACAAACTCACCTTCCGAAAGAAGATTTTTCCCTATCCGTAAAGCAAATCATATCAAAAGACAACCGAGTAAAAAGGAGGAACAAATGGCCGCTAGTAAAAGGTTTATTAAAACCCTGGTATCTCTATGTTTCGTTGCAATACTCATCCCTGCACTTATGTCATGCAATTCCGATAAGGCCGTTAAAGGAAAGTCAATCAACGGCGTAACAATGGAAAAATTTAGGGAATCCTTTGAGCGTCTGCCAATAAAGGTGCTCACCATAGAAGAGATTACCAAAAAATGGCCGCCCAAATCAGGTCAATCCCCTGCCCCTCAGGCGCCCAAGGCCGGAGAGAAGGCAATACCCGGCGTTTATATTGACAAGGGCAAGTATCTGGCAAAGGAATCCAGGAGAGAGATAGTAACAGCCGGAAAGATAGAAGATGCATCTGCCGACGGTATCTCCATCAAAGGCGACGGCGGGAACCTCGGAGGCGTTTATGTAAAAGGCGAGGGGCAGGAATACATCCTTTCTAACGCCACCATTGAACTTACAGGGGAGGTAAAGGACATGGGTGGCGTAACCGCCGGGGCGGCTGCCGATGATCACGGCACTCTTACATTAAAGAACGTCAATATAACGGTCACAGGAAAGGGGCGCAACACCGTATCATCCACAAACAACAGTATCCTTAAGGTTTATAATTCCACCCTTATCGATCACGGGGCGCCCTTTGAACCGGTTCCCCTTGATGACCCCAGCCTTACCGGAGCCTCCAAGTATCTGGAGGTCCAGGGCAACAGCCGCACCACAATCACGATGCAGAATTCTAAAAGCTATTTTTACGACAGCACCATCATAGGCGACGGGTGGGGCGCACTTTCAACCGACGCAGGCGGAGAGTTTGTCTATATGGAGGCCAACAACTGCAAGGTCAAGACCGTCAAAAGCGGTTACGGGGCATATGCAGACCTTCTCTGTCACGACACCTTCAATAAATGCGACTTTGATGTCGCATCCATGGCGATAGTTATTGCCGGTGTAGGCGATGCCACATTCAATGATACAAAGGCCAAATGCGGCTCCTATTTTGCCCTGATGCATTGCGTAACAGGTTCTCACACAGAGATCGGGACATTGAATGTCACGGGGGGAGAGATCTCATGTAAAAAACCTGCGGTCCTTTTAAGGAGCCATAATGCGGATATCACCTTTGACGGTGTAAAACTGACCACCGAGAGCGGCATCCTGATTAAGACCATGCTGAATCCGGACCCCAATGCCACGCCGACAGATGGCCTGAAGGTCTACGGAGTGCACGCTGCCTTTAAAAACATGGAGGCCGCAGGCGATATCATCCATGAGGACCCTGCCAGGATCATGTCGGTTGATCTCAAATCCGCCGTTCTAAAGGGTGCAATCAAGAACGCCTACGTTACAATGGATGCAGCAAGCAAATGGACAGCGACAGGAGATTCCAACATTATAATCGTAGGCCGCTTTGACGGAGGCCAGATAGACGCCCCCCAGGGCGTTACAATTACGGCTCTAGGAGGGGAAGACAAGACATACACACTGGCGAGCGGTGGGACCCTGATCATCAAGGCCTCTTGATGCGTACCCCGCGGCATCACAGGTCCGACGATATCAGTTGCAAAGAGGGGGCAGACATTTGTCCAGGAGGCTTATAAATGTAGTCAGGCCTGCCCCTTAACTTTCTTGTTAACAACTATAATTCCTTGGAGGGAAAATCGATCATGAAAAAAAGTTTAATCTGGAATATCACCGCAATATGCATTGGATTACTGTTAATCCTCCCTTTTATTGCAACCGACAAATTAGCCTCTGCCGAGGCCTCTGCTGCAAAAATCCTTAATAAGGGCGAAACATGGGTCGTCGAAAAGACCACCAGCCTCACCGACCTGACTGTATCCGAGGGGTCCTCCATCAAGGCCCCCGAGGGATACAGCGTAACCCTTACGGTTAACAGGGTTGAAACGCCTATCGAGTCGGGGAGCTATAAGGGTGACATCGTTCTTACACTTACAAAGGAGATCCCGGTGAAGTATCAAACCAGGACCTACAAGGTCAGGATGGCCATTGATGTGGAAGACGGGAAGTATATCCCGGAGAAATCGGTTGCGGCTGCGATTGAAGGGGGGAAGGTGACGGACACATCGGCAACAGATGTCAAGATAACCTCCGTCGGACCTAACTTCAACGGCATCATGGTAAAGGATTCAAAATACTCTATCGTTAATCCTGTAATTAAACTGACCGGCATGGGCGGAAGCGATTTTGCAGGGGTCGGTGCGGCGATCGTTACGGAAGGAAAGGCGGATGTAACCGTAAACAACGCCACGATTGTAAATCGAGGCGTGGTGAGGAGTGCGATGGTCGTCAAGGATAACAGTACCATGCATATGAATGATTCCAGCATTGAAGCCTATAGCGGCACCCTGCCTGCAGACGTTAAAGAACCGTGGAACGGCAATAACCCCTACGGCATGATAGCGGTCCCATGGATGTTGAGCCTTACCGGCAACAACAGGGCAACCAATGTAACAGGCAGCGGTACGGCATACTACAATAATACACATATAAAGGCCCAGGCATGGGGCGCCCTTTCAACGGATGCATGCAGGGATGTCAAGCTCTATGTGACGAACAGCCATATCGAGACCGTTGAAAGCGGGTACGGGGCCTATGCGGACGGGGCATATGATTCCTTCAGCAAGACAAGATTCGACGTCAAGGACTATGCCCTTATTATGACAGGCGGCTCAGGCATATTCACCGATGAATGCATGGTGAACTCCGGAAGGTTCGGGGTTATGTTTCACGGTTCCGCAAAGCTGACTATTGATAAAGGTTCCGTGTTTAATACTAAAAAGGCCGTGATCCAGGTAAAGAGCGCCAGGCCGACCATTGTGGTTGATAATGCAAAACTGAACTCAGAAAGCGGTCTTATCCTTCAGGTCATATCGAATGATGATCCCAACATGAAGGGCGGGATGATGGGCGGTGCACCCGGCGGAACAGATGGTGCAGGTGGCGCAGGCGGTGGAATGCCGGGAGGTGATAAGTCTGGCGGGATGCAGGAGGGCAATAAGGGAGGCGCGCCCTCCGGAGAAGGCATGCAGGAGGGTGGAGGAATGCCCGGCGGAGCTGATGGAGCTGGAGGTGCCGGCGGCGGAATGCCGGGAGGAGGGCCGGGTGGAGGCAGCAATGAAGTAACAGCCACCTTCAAAAATATGGCCATGAAAGGAGATATTGTAACAGCCATGACAGGTGAGAGCGACGTGGTTGTTGATCTTGAAAAGACGACCATCACTGGTGCGATCACTACAGGAACGGCCACACCGGTCGGTACGCCATCCTATGAAAAGTATTATCTGATCGGTGAAGTCACCCATAATTATTGCGCGACCAGCGACAAATACGGCATCAAGGTCTCGCTTGATGCCGGTTCAAGATGGGAGGTTGATAAGACCTCCTATCTGACAGGCCTCACGATTGCCAGGGGCGCTGCGATTACAGCTCCCAAGGGTTTTAAAGTGACCATGACGGTAGACGGGGTCTCGAAGGCAATCGGAGAAGGCGAGTACAAGGGCAAGATCGTGCTCACAGTCACCAAATCCTGACCACCATCCGATTGCCTATGTGTGATTGAAACACCTTAAAACAAAGATAAAAATGGGGCTGTCTCACTATGTGAGGGGGCCCCTTTTGGCATCCGGTTATTAATCCTTGACAAAGATTTTGCCTTGGGCAAAAGTTGTGATTAAAGACAGTAATCATTAAAAGGAGAGTCAATTGATTATAGGCATTTTTGATTCAGGCATCGGCGGCCTTACGGTCTTAAAAAAGGCCCTGGAATTTTTGCCGAACACAGAATATATCTATTACGCGGATATAAAGAATGTTCCATATGGCGTGAAGCAAAAGCATGAGGTAAAGGACTATGTCTTCAATGCCTTTGATTTTTTATCGCAAAAAGGCATCCGGATTGCTGTAGTCGCATGCAACACCGCAACCTCGGTTGCAATTTCTGAGCTCAGAAGAAGATATTCATTCCCCATTATAGGTATGGAACCGGCTATAAAACCCGCCATTTCAACTAACTCCGGGAAAAAGATACTGGTCCTCGCAACATCACTGACCCTGAGAGAAAGCAAACTCAGGGAGCTTATAAGCTCACTGGACAAGAAACAAAGGATCCGGAAACTCGATATGGACAGATTGGTCTCATATGCCGAAGGATTTAATTTCAACTCCGATGAGGTTGCGCTATATATAAGAGAACAATTATCCGCCATAGACCTTTCAGAGTACGAAACAATTGTCCTGGGTTGCACCCATTTCATATACTTTTCGGACTTGATTCAAAAGATAGCGGGGAGGGATATCTCCATTATTGACGGGAATGAAGGGACTGTCAGAAATCTCGTCAGGACAATTGAAGAAAAGGGGTTTGCCGAGGAGTGCAAGAGCGGTAAAGGCGGCATAAGATTCTATTCTTCAGGAATGGAAGACACCGCGGACCGTGTTGCAAAGCTGCTTCAATTATTAAGACCGGGGACGGAAAAAGAGCCCCGGCAAATTACGCAAAGTTCATGCATCTGATCTGTCTTCACCTTCTGAAGCCATAAACCCTGTTGTGACGTCCCGCGCTGAGGGCACAACTCCAAAGTCCGCCCAGCGACTGTGTCCTCTATGTCAACAAATAATATCATTTATTTTATTCATTTTACTTATTATTGTTAATAGTCTTCATAAATTATCCATAATGTTTACAGTGATTTTTCTTGACAAATCACCGCGCCTCATGCATAAACTTGCACCCGAAAGAAAGTTCCATCCAAAAAGAAAGTTCCTGTACTATAAGCACAATAGACATTATTTAAATGGAGGAAGGGGTTATTATAAATAAGGGATTTTTTAAAATCCTATCAGTCCTATTCGCTGCGATAATGTTTGTGTCTGCCGCATTTGCTGCGGATAAAAACATTGCCCGTCCGGGGAAGAATATCAGGGGCGTTGCTGTTGGATGGCATCTTCGGCAGATATTCAAGATGCCGACCCTTGAGGAAATGACGATATCAGGCGGCATGCCTGGCTGGCCTCCTGGTGCACACAGTGGTGCAAGTTCAACACCTGCTGTCCATGTAAATGACAGCAGGGATTCTGCGGCTGACTCCAAGAAAGATACCATGACTATCGACCAGTCAAAATCCTTACCCCCGGAACACCTTGAGATCAAAGTCAACAGCTGCGCCAATGTCACGATGAGCAACTCATACAGCTATTACAACACAATTATAGCCGACGTCCGGGCGGCCCTTTCAGCGGATGTAACAGAGGGTCTTGTTTATGAGACGACCTGTTAATTGCAGGGTGGCGGGGTACTCGTGCTTAAAAAGGCTTAAGATACGGACGGTGATACAACCGGCCAAGAAATAAAACGGAGGAGTAAAATATCATGAAGAAAAGAATCTTTAAGATGTTAGTGGCGTTTAGCGCAACGGCAATGCTTGTAATATCCGTTGCGGGATGCGGCAAAAAAATCAATGCAGGCCAGACATGGGAGGTCACAGAGATTACAAAATTGAAAAGTCTGACCATTGCCGATGGTGCAGTTCTCAAGGGACCGGAAGGCAAAAACCTGACCATGACGGTCAATGGGGTTGAGACACCGATCGAACCCAAGACATACAAGGGCGATATAGTGCTCACACCCACTGAGGACATCCCTGTATCCGTTACCGGCATGGCCTCAATAACATATCATTACAGGACCGCCGTTTATATAAAGGACGGCAAGTATGTCCCTGAGAAATCCGTTGCATCAGCGGTGGTCGGCGGGACAGTGTCGGACACAGAGGCAAAGGACGTCAGCATTACATCAATCGGTGAAAAGTTCAACGGCATCATTGTTTCAGGCGATACCCCGTCCACATACTCCATAGTCAATCCCGTCATCAACTTCACGGGGAATGGAATGAATGACTTTGCAGGTTTCGGCGCATCCATAATGACTGAAGGAAAGGCTACGGTTACAATAGAGAATGCCAAGATCAAAAACACCGGCGCGGTAAGGACCGCAGTATGGGTCGGAGGAGACAGTGTAACAACCATTAATAATTCAGATATCGAGACAAATAACGGCACCCTTCCCGCAGACTACGGATGGTCATGGACAGCCAGCAAGAGTGTCAACAACCGCGATGTCATGATGGCGGTCCCCTGGATGCTGGGCCTCATCGGCAATAACCGAGCCACCAACTGTCTAGCAAACGGTACGGCAAACTATAACAATACCCACATCAAGGCCCAGGCATGGGGCGCAATGTCTACCGATGCATGCAGGAATACCACACTCAATGTAACCAACTGCACGGTAGAGACCGTTGAGAGCGGTTACGGCTCATATGCGGACGGTTCCACAAACACGTTCAAAGGGACCACATTCAACGTCAATGACTACGGACTTATCATGACGAACGGCAACGGGTTCTTCACCGATAAATGCGTTGTTAATTCCGGGCGATTCGGTGTCATGTCCCATCGCGGTTCAGGCACCGTCACCATTGACAAGAGCACGGTATTTAATACCAAAAAGGCTGTACTTCAGGTAAAAGGCGGTACGCCTACATTCATCGTTGACAACGCGGAACTGAATTCCGAAAACGGCATCATCCTCCTGTCAATGGTAAACGATGACCCCAACACGAACTTTGGCGGCGGCGGCGCCACGACAACCGGGGATGGCGTCACCTCCGGCGGTATGGGCGGTCGCTCCGGCGGTGCCTCTGAAGGCGGCGACAAGGGCGGTATGCCCGCCGGTGATAAGGGCTCTGCTCCCCAGGGCGCGGCAGGCGGTATGCCCGGCGGCGCACAGGGCGGGGCCCCAGCAGGCGGTCAGGGCGGCATGCCCGGCGGCGCACAGGGCGGGGCCCCAGCAGGCGGTCAGGGCGGCATGGCCGGCGCAGCAGGAGGAGCTACTGCCGGCGGCGATAAGGGCGGCATGCCTGCCGGTGATAAGGGCTCTGCTCCCCAGGGCGCGGCAGGCGGTATGCCCGGCGGCGCACAGGGCGGGGCCCCAACAGGCGGACAGGGCGGAATGGCCGGCGCAGCAGCCGGAGCTTCTGCCGTCACAGCAGTCTTCAGGAACGTAACCCTTAAGGGGGATATCATCAACTCAAACACAGCTGAAAGTGATGTGGCTGTCAATCTGGAAAAGGCTGCCATTACAGGGGCTATTACAACTGCCAAGGGCGAGCATGCAGTCGGCAAGAACGGTGAGAAGCTTGTCATGCAGGACAAGACGGATCTTTATTACCTGATAGGCGAGGAGACAGACACCTATTGCGCGACGAACGAGAAACACGGCGTTATCGTATCGCTCGACGCGGAATCAAAATGGATCGTTGACAAGAACTCCTATCTGACCAGCCTGAAGGTTGCGGATGGCGCGTCCATCACAGCCCCGGAAGGGAAAAAGGTGACCATGACCGTCAACGGCGCTGCAAAGCCGATAAAGGCCGGTGAGTACAAGGGCAAGATCGTGCTTACGGTCAACTAGAAACCAGGTTTCTTGAAATCATTGGGCCGCCTCGCAGCATGGGGCGGCCCTTTTATTTTATGAAGCGTAAAATGACTTTTATTTACCGCTCGAATGGTGTAGAAATATTAGTCCTGCAGAATGGTGCTGCAAATTATTATTGATGCGAAACGGAGAAAAGGGGATGAAAAAGACAATCAGGATCTTTAATCTTCTAATAGTCATGCTGCTCATTGCCTCACTGTGCAGAGGGGCAGGCAGTGAGGCTTCTTCATCTCAAAGAGATGTCAAAGGAGCTGTTTCAGGAAAGAGAGTTGAAACGGCCAAGGCGTCATCCGCAAAAAGGACGTCTTCAAAGGAAACTGGATTTACCATTAATACGCTGATCCTGACCGTGAACTCCTCTTCCCCGGTCTACTGGCCTGAATTTCTTTTCTGGCTCAATTACATAGAAAAATATTACAAGAGTTATCACAACCTGGATAAGATAACCGACTGGGAGACTACCCAGAACGGTGTTGGCCTCAAGGAATTTTTTCTTTCCAATGCCGTTGGCTATGCCTGTAAGGACAGGGCATTAGAGGCAAAGGCAAAGGAACTGGGGATAGGGCTCTCTGTCAGTGACCTGGCGGAGATCGAACAGCTGAGGAAGAAAAACATACAGATCTACGGCAGCGAGTCGGAGTATCTCCACATTGTCCGGTCGATGTATGTGACGGAGGATGTATTTAATTACCTGTCCAGGATGGATTATCTGGGCAACCATCTGTTTGAATACCTCTATGGGGAAAAGGGAGAAAAATGCACGGATGCGGAGGTCTCAGCATATGTCAAACAGCAGGGATATACATGCGTCAAATATATCTTCCTTTCCAACACCGACTCGGCAGGCAAGGACCAGGGTGAGGAAAAACGCGTGAAAAACTATAAGCTCATGGAGGGGATGCTCGGACGCCTGAAGTCAAGCGGCACACCTCAAGCCCTTTTTGATTCACTTATGAAGGAAAACAGCAGTGACAGGGATATCTTGAACTACCCTGACGGACGCCTGATCCCGACCGGCGCCATGAGCAAGGAATTTGAAGGCGCGTGCATGAAATTAAAGGAGAAGGAATACAGCGGGATCGTAACGACCGATGAAGGATATTACATCATCATGCGGATGCCCATCTCTCCTGATATGACCGCTGATTCCGGCGGGAATACCCTGAGATACCGGACGGCCTATGATTACCTGTTCAAGAATCAGATTGAAGACATTGCCGCGAAGATGAAGGTCAACTACGAAGCGGCCTATTATAAGATAGACCTGGAGGGGCTCGGGAATAATTAAAGGACGATAGGCTCCTTCCCTGCCCGTCTTCTCAGCCAGTTGATGGAACGGAGGACGGCAGGACGAGTTACCAGCCACCTCTCGAAATGAAATTTACCGGGCAGGTCAAGAAAGATAATTCCTATCAGTATTGTTATAAGCCCCTGACCAGGGGTCAGCAGCATGATAAGGCCCATCAGGATCAGGATATACCCTGCCAGGTTTTTTATTGTCAGAAGGATAGCCCTTACTGCCGGATGCCGGTCTGCCCAAAGTTTTTTAACCCGCCTTCTGTGTGAGAAATAATCCGATGGAAGTCTTATAATAAACCAGGGGACAGCCAACAATGTGGCGACAAAGGTGATGACAGATACCCCGGTCATCCAGAGGATCAATGACTCATGTCCCTTAATCAATTCAACCATTCAGCCTCCCCCACGCCGCCCGCTTACCCTGGCTTAATGCAACCCTCTCAGCAGGCCGCCCATTTCACTTTAAAAAAAGAGGCCCTCCGGCGCCTGAATAATTCCAATGGAGTTATGCAGGATTCTAACCGGGCATTGCTGATTTGAATTCAGGGTATATCATTCAATCGCATAAAAAATCAATTATCCCGCCTGAGCGGGATAATTGATCTGTAAAATTTATAAAATCAAAGATGATGGTAAAAGGGTTATTGCCCCTGGTTTTCCCTGGCCCCGCTTTCCGACTGATTATCGGATTCATCGGCCTTTTTCTTCGTAGCCTTTTGCAGGACCTTCCCTTTTTGAGTTGCCGACCCGGAACCTGTCACATCCCTGGTTTTATCCGTTCCTTTCTGAGTTGTTGTCCCGGAAGACTTTATCTCCACTAGTTGCCCTGACGGGCCTGCAGGGGCGCCAGGCTGGACAGGGGTAGCGACACCACGGTTCGATTGGACCGAAGGTGTCTCAGGGACATTCGGGACAGCAGGGGTCACAACCTTCGGCTGTGTGACGGTCCTTCCCTCCCGGTCGCTCCTCGACGATGTTGTTTGCCCCTGTTGTGCAGGAGATGTCTCCTGCTGTCCCGGGGTAGTAGGCAGTAAAATGCGGTCAGGCTGGACAGCCGGTTTTTTAATCTCATTGGATTTTGACGGTGTTGTACTATCGGACTTAACAGGAGATTTTTCTGTCTGTCCGGATTTTATGGTTGTCTGCCCCTGTTGTGCTGAGGATTTCTCCTGCTGTCCCTGTTTTTCAGGTATTGCAACGCGCTCAGGCTGAACAGCCGGTTTTAACATGTCACCGGAATTTGATGTCGTTGCGCCCTTAGGTTGGCCGGACTGTCCTGTGGCCTGACCAGACTGTTTTCCTGACTTGACCACACCCCCTGCACTCACTGCCTGACCGGGATCTTGCTGTTTTTTTATCTCCCGCTGTTGAACCTTTATCTCCGACCTGGGTCGGTTCACATCCCCGGCAGGGACAAGGTAGTTGGCGGCCCTGGGGGTTTCAACCCGCGCATTCTTGAGGACCCTTCCTTCCTTGACGGTATTCACCTGCTGCCGTATCGTTTCACCGTTTTCTTTCCCTGCCTGACGAATTGTCGTTTCATTTTGTTTTATGCGGTTGAGCACGGTATTATGAGGCTTCTCCTTAGCCGTCACGCTCCCGTAATTATATCTCTGCTTACTTGATTCATAGTTGTCTATTACCCTGTTATTGACTATCGGGGCAGACTGGTATTTGTTGATGATTGCCTGGTGGACGTTTCCTATCCGCACATTCCTGTAATTATCCACGCCATGGAAATCATTGCGGTTTACTATTATGGCATGATTTACATAGGTATAATTGCGGACATTCACATCCATGTGATTAATGGCCTGGTCTGCGACGACACCGTGATGGGGTCCGCCCCAGTTGTGATGGCTGTAATATGTCTCACGGGGGGCAAGGGGGACCCACCCGACATATATACCTCGATGTATCCATGAAACCCTGCCCGGGTACCAGAAGAAGCCTATGTCGAGGAGGGGTAGCCCGATGCGGGCACTGACAACAGGTGGGGCCCAGTACCACATATTTCCTATGAACACCCAGTTTCCATAATGATGGGTGACATATCCGAAAGGTTCCCCCGGTATCCATGTCTGATCCCCACACCATTCGGTCCAGACACCCACTGTAAATGGCGACCAGCCGACCGCTACAGCAGTGGGCCTCCAGAACCAGCACTCTCTGCCTTCATAGGGCAACCGTTCCCATCTCCCGTTCTCATCAAGGCAATCAGCCTCATATCTCAGGCTTGGCGGGAGGTACTCGACTGAACGGCCTTTCGGATCCGACTTTGCAGCCCAGACATTGTCTCTGTTATCATTCCATCGGTTCCATACCGGATCTGTCGTGCCGTCACCTGATGAGACCTTTTCCTGATCGGCAAGTATGGATGGTGAGCCGGCAGTCACACCGTATCTGGCATTGCCTGAGGGATGAATAAAATTAACAGTCCCTTTCAGGGCAACGACCTCAACGGAATTATCTCCCACATAAAAGTCAAATGTGGTGCCCGGGTCCGCCAGGACATATCCGAAGGGGCTTGTAACCTTGATCACAGTGTCGGTCCCTTTGTTATAAAAACGCCCTGTGCCCGAGGCTACATCTATCTCGGTCAGGTCGGAGTCAAGGGCCATGAACTGTATCTGGGTATTGTTTCCGATCCTTATCCAGCTTCCATTAGGGGCTATCATCTCGGCCATGCCCTTGTTCCCTGAAAACAGGGTGTCTTCAACGCCAAAGGGCGCATCCTTTACCACCGCTACCCAGTCATTGGTGTCAGGGACATAACGGAGCAATTCGCCATCCATATGATATATGCGGCCGACCTGGACGGACTGTGTGTCCGAGGCCGAAGGGGTTGCTGCAACCGTAGATATTGTAAAAGACATATATGCCAGGAAGCCTATCATCCATTTCATCGTTTTCATTTGACATTCCTCCATCCATTAGATGTGCAGTTCCTTTAATGATCTGTTTTATCTTATATTAAAGCGACAGACATCTTTGTATTATAAACGTTTTAAACCTGGAAAAGTGACATATTCACCAAATCATTAAACTGAGATGATTTTACTCAAAAAACAGGCAAAATTCAAGTTGACGATCTTCACAGGGGAACAGGGCTTGCATAGGTAACGTAATGAAAAAATTTGGAGCCATATTTTTTACAGGCCTGATCCTGTAACTCCTTTGCCCTTATGAAAGACTCATCATTGTCATCCTGTGACGATATGGCCTGCGCCTCCCACCTGAAATAATCCAGGAGATGCCCCCAGTTTACCCTATCAAGATTACAGGCGCCTGAACTCTCTTTAATGCCTCCGAACGCGCCGGCATAGGGCTCCACAAGCTTTTGCCTTAAAGGCTCCCTGATACCTATCTCCTTGAAAATCTTCACTATCTCACCTTTTACATGGTCAGGCCATTTTGTCTCTCCAAGTGTGATCAGATTGTCAGGCAGGTTGTAAAAAATCCTTCGTCCGTCATTGAAACAGACGTGGAACAATAATTTCTGTGGGACATCTATCCCTTCCACATGTAAAAACATTATACTACCTCTGATAATTGTTGACTGTCTCTCAATAGATTTCACCCCGGCGGGGTGAAATAAGCATATTAGTATGAGAAACTAAATTTTTTCCGGGTCACTGGAATCAAAGCCCGTCGGCCCTATGTAATTTTCTATCACTTAAAGATCCATCTGTAAAGCTCCTATCAATATCCGCAGGATTGCACCCTGCGGATAATCCGCCTTTCTTTTTATTGATCTGTCCTTAAAAAACCTATATATCTTTAAACGAGTGACAATTAATAATAAGCACAGGTCAGACCTGTTCACAAGAATAACACCATGAAAAAGAAATCCAATATTGCCTTTCGAATAGTCTATATCATATGCCTTGGTTATTTTTTTCTGGGCCGCCTGACGCCTCTGCGGCTATGGGTATATATCGGCAGGATGATGGGGAGACTGATGTATCTGCTGGACTCCAAACACAGAAGGATTGCCCTCAGCAACCTCCGCTTTGCCATGGGGGACGGCAGGACAGACGGCGAACTGCGCGCCATAGCAAAAAGGTCCTTTGAAGAATTCGGGATGATTGCCCATGAATGGACCAGGCTGAAATATATAAAAAAGGAAGAGCTCCTGAAACTTGTTGAAGTGGAAGGTCTGGAGAATCTCTCGGAGGCCCGGAAGGCAGGCAGGGCTGTAATACTCTTTGGGGCACATTTCGGGAACTTTGAATATGCCCATCTCTTTTATGGCAGCATGATCAATCGCCTCAATTTTATCGTTCGGGCAATAGACAACCCCCTCCTGGAACCCTTGAGGTTTGAATATAACAAGGCCTTCGGCGTAACCATATTGTACAAGCAAAACGGCCTGAGGCCTGCCATTAAAAACCTGAAGATGGGTGAGGA
>Ga0153915_10000809_pt1 | contig 28874 bp, 28 predicted proteins | sample Opewatmetagenome_2_FD_107003 | JGI IMG/M metagenome (GOLD analysis project Ga0153915, IMG submission 107003) | Freshwater wetland microbial communities from Ohio, USA - Open water 3 Core 3 Depth 3 metaG | ecosystem: Environmental > Aquatic > Freshwater > Wetlands | place: USA: Ohio, Lake Erie...
GGGTGTATTTTTGAGTTTCTACAATTGGGACAGGTGGTCTGTTGGAGATGTTTGTTTAAAAATTGAGAGCACTTAAAAAATCTCTGTATCTTTTGCAGCTCCCGCATTTCGCGGGAGCTGCTGATCATCTTTCTGTCTTATTTTGAATTTTTCTTCATGCCTTATAAAATATCCGTCCATCTCATAGTGCTGTAATCCATTGTGCTCAAAGGCAATTAATAGATTGGCATTATATCCATCAAGTTCCATGCCGTTTCCCTGTTCGTTTCTCAACCATGGCAAGTTGCGAACGCGGTCAAATATTTTTTCGAACATATGAAAAAACAATTCTCTAATGTACTCTTCCCGAAGTCCTGATTTTTTTGTACATGTTGGACAGAATGAATGATAGTGAAGGATGTTATCCAATGAGCGGATAAATTTATGACCATCGGCACACTCCCATTGAAATTTCTGTTTGGTTGTTCTATATGGTTCTTCACTAAGAAGTTTCCCTCCCAATTTTATGGCAAGATCAACGCAGAACTTACGATCGTATTTCCAATTTCTTGCTTTCTCTTTACGACACTGATCACACCAAGATTCATTGTGCTTGACACTTATATAAGAACTAAAAAAAGGTCGATGCCCTTCCACACCGCATTCCCACTGTAAAAGCTCATTACCATTTATATAACTTTGGGACAGACATTTTGCCGATGGATGCCTACTTTTAGCCAGTTCATTAAGTTCAATGAGGGTTGGTTGAGCATTCCCGCTGCACTTAGGACACCACTGACCTTGCTGCACTGCATTCGGAATCATTTCAAATTCAGGATGAGAAGGATATAGACTACATCTCCATCGATGTTTGATCTGAGATCCAAGGTATTCAGGAGATGCAAAACTTCCTCCCTTCTTTTCTGCCAGGATCTGCATTTGTTCTATTGTGTGCATTCGCTTCTTCCCTGCGGTACGAAGTCCGCAAGTTTTACACCACGTTCCCGGTTTAGCTTTATTACCTTTGATATCTGCTGGCTTTGCTTTCCATGTATGACCTTCGGAACATTCCCATAGCAGTGGAGTCCTTTGATCGACATATTCAATAGAGAGACATTTTCCGCCCCTTTCTTCAGCGATTTTACGCATATTCTCAATAGAGTCCTTTCGTGACATGCGTCCTTTTTCCTAATTTAAAACCTTTTTTGTTAGCTCTTGAGGCTCGATATTTGGCGTTACTTTCCCAAGATACTGCGGCAATTCCAATCCAGCCATGCCCGCTACATCATGAAGCGCAGGCAGCGATTTAACGAATTGGCTAATGAAATTCGATGTGGAAGATCCTTTAGCTGGATCGCCATTACTATTACCGCTATCCCAAACCGTGATTTTGTCGATCTTGATGTTTTTGATCGCTTCAGTTTGTAGTTTGACGATTTCTTCTAGCTTTTCAATCAACAGCATTGTAGATGCGCTCTTGGCATCATCGCCGCAAGCTTCGACGAGCTGTTTGTAGCCTTGCGCTTTTGCATCGAGCAGTTTCTGGATCCCTGCGGCTTCAGCCTGTTTGATCGCGAGGATTGCTTCCGCTTCGCCGCGGGCGATTAGGACTTTGCTTTGGGCTTCAGCTTCAGCATCGATCTGGATTTTTTTCTTTTTGATCTCTTGCGGAACAACTTGCTCGGCTTCCAACAGCTGGGCTTGCGCCAAGGCGCGCGCTTTTTGGATTTCGGCTTCGGCTTGCTGTTTAGCTACTTGGCTGCGGCGAGTCGCATCAGCTTCTTTCTCAGCGAGGATTGCGTTAGTAAGAGCGATAGAGGCTTTGGATTCGTTTTCTCCCTTAACAGCTTCAGCGTGGAATGATGCAACTGAAACCCGGCGGTCTCTTTCAGCGAGGGATTTTCCGATATCGCCTTGTTTTTCCTGCTCGGCAACATCGATCTTTGCCTGGTTTACGGCCGTAGCAGACGCTTTTTTCCCAATGCTTTCGATGTATTCCGAATTGTCCGTAATATCAGTGATGTTGACGTTGAGCAGCGTGAGGCCGATTTTGTGCAGTTCCGGCTCGATATTTTTCTTGATCGACTCCAGAAAACGCTCGCGATCCTGGTTGATCTCTTCGATCCGGAGGGATGCAACGGTTAGGCGCATTTGACCAATGATGATCTCGGTTGCCATCGATTCGATGCCTTTGTGGTCGAGATCCAGAAGGCGGATGGCGGCATTGTTCATGATTTCGGGGGTGATGCCGATTGCAACGGTAAAGGTGCTGGGAACGTTGACGCGGATGTTTTGATGAGAGAGGGCGCCATTGAGCGGGATATGGATGTTGCGCGGTGTTAGATCTAGAAAAGCCGATCCCTGGATTAGGGGCCATACGAAGGTGCCTCCGCCATGGTAGCACTGTACTGTTCGGTTGCCTCCTACGCGGCCATAGACTACGAGGATTTTATTGGAAGGGCAGCGGCGGTAGAGTTTTGTCAGAAAGAACATGATTGAAAAGACGAAGAGCAAAAAGAAAATCAAGGTCGAGCTTAAATATGAAAGCATAATTCACCTATTTGATGGGGACGACAATTACTGTATTGTCGTCCGTTTTTTTAATGATTTGTACTTGAGTAAAAGAGGGGATTTCTCCGCAGTTGGAAATTGCATCGATTTCGTATGTTAGATTGTGCAAGGATATGGAGATTTTTCCCGTTCCGTTTACAGGAATACGCTGATAGACAGTGGCTTTTTTGCCAATTGCATCTTCGATGCAAAAGACAGCTCCGGGACTGCGCAGCCGCTTAGCTGCCCGAAAGAGCAGCCCAGTGATGAAAAAGGAAAGAAGCCCTCCCGCCAGAGCGATGATGATCGATAATGCCAAAGAGCAATCGAACTCTTTTTTACAGGTCAATCCAATCCATCCGAACATCATCAGAAAACCGGTTATGGCTTGTTTTGACAGCCATTTGAAGTGGCCTGAATCAAAGTCTGCGCTGTCGTCGTCGTGCATATCTCCGCCGAACAGGTTCAAAAGAAACTGAATGACAAAGAGTGCTGATCCTGCCAGGGCGCATATCCAAAAGAGCGAATCTTTTTCCAGAAGCTGAAACATAATACTCGTTATTTGCGGTTGTTTTCTGCGATTTCTTTTATTAGCTTTCGGATGAAATCGAGGGCTTCTTTTTCGGTGTTAAATGCATCCGATAGTTGATAGGAACTCCCTCCGATTCTTGCGCGGGGCCAATACCAATCGCTGCAAGGGAGGTGATCGACATAAAAGTTGGTAACGGCCGATAAATTAATGATGTGGCCGTTGTATTCGTAAAAATAGGGTTTGCCGACATGCATAACTTCTTCTTCGCATGGGATGGGTATTGGCATAGGGATGAACGTCATAATTAGCCTTCCGATGACATGTCGTCGTCAATGATCCAATCGGTTGCAAGAACATCATCTATTGTGAAAGAGCAATGGTCCCACGTTTTATTTTCTCTAACGAAATACGTTACGAATTTTTCGCTTTGGCGGGTTCCTTCAAGGATGACCAATTTGCTATAACCGGTGTATTGCTGTTTTCTTCGAATCCGATGGCCATCTTTTAGAGCTTGGATTGCCTGATCGAAGGGAATGGGCTCTTTAAGCGCGTTAGCGATCACATTGGTAAATCCATTTCCGGGGTAATGCAGCGTCAGCGCAGAATATCCGATGCATCCGCCCATTATGAGAAAAAATCCTAGGCAAATTATCAATGTTTCCTTCTTCATTTTTTTTCCTCATCATCAATGATCCAATCATGGGCCATTACATCTTCAATCGTAAATGATCCGTAATCGCTGATATTATTCAAATTGCTTACGTAATAAGTGCCAAATTTTTCCTGGCGTTTTTGGCCTTCGATAAGCGCAATTTTTGTGAAGCCTTTGCGTTCAGTTTTTCTTCTTATGCGGTGGCCTTCTTTTAAAGCTTTTAAGGCATCTTCAAAAGGGAGTGTTTCTTTGAAAAGATTGGTGATCACTTTTAGACCTCTACCTGGGTATTTGGTTCGTAAAATCACGTAAGCTGCGCATATCCACACGATGCAGGGGCATGCTATGCCGATTAATATTGAACAATTCATCAGTTTCTCGGGTTTAAAAAGGTATTTCCCCAGTAATTGAAATACGGTAATTTTGTAGGTACTTTTTGAAAGCCTCGATAAAAGGAAAAAGATATTCGGCGTATTTAAGGCGTTCCAAGAGTTTCAATTCAATAATCGGACGCTTCGATACATCGGATTCGAGTACGAGTTCGTTTCGACTGGGGTCTTCGGAATCCCATATGATCCATTCCCTTTTTACTGAAATGAGAAGCAGGCGGAATTCTTTCGAATTTTCCTTGATTGGTTCCCAAGCAAAATACCAGCGAATATCTGTTTTATATTTGAGAGGATCCCAATATTGCTGCGTTGCATTAAGATGATCGAAGTGGCGTTGTTCGAGAGGTAACAAAACATTTCCTTCTTCTTCTTTAATAAAATATCGAAAAGGGAAATGGTTTTTTGCTTCGGATAATTTTTTTTCTAAATCCCTGATTTGAAATGAGGCATGATCCAGGGCGGAAAATAACAGGTTAGTCTCGACGTACAACTCGTTGATTGCCGAGCTGATTTCGTCATGGCCTTCTTTTGTATTCATTTTTAGCTCACCAAATAAAGTTTAAAAAACCGAAGAATTCAATCTTCTTATTGGTTCAATCAAGAATAAAGAGCTCCATTCAAGGAGGTCTGGATTTTTCCAGGCATTCAAAAGAATGAGCGAATCAACACTCTTTCAATTGAAACTTGCAGTATCAAAGCTAAACGTGAATTTTTTCGAAGCTATTCACGTATGTAGATACTTGTTTTGTGGCAGCATCATGGCTGAGATGGTTTATTTTAAACAATATGTAAAGAATTCTTGAATATCAGAAACTCGCGAGCTGAGTGCACAGGGCAGATCAATGAGTGGTATCAAAATCGCCGCGTTTTAAGAATGCTTTACGCTTTTAGCTTCAGCTTTATGAAACCAAAAAGAAATGAGGCAACCTGGGATTGGGCCAGGCACCGACGGGTTATGAGGGAGCGAGAATTTTACTCCAGTCAGTGCTATCCAACCTTTATGGGTGTGATCATAAGTTGGTTATGAAAATAGTGCAACTGGATAGTGCGGGTTGAAAACGGTTAAATGGGTGCCTCGTTGCACCGCCAATGTATCGCGATTTTTTAATCAAAGCCCCGAACATGGATTACTAAAACCATTGTAAAAAATTGTTTGCTAATTGTTTGCATTTAGCGACTTGTTATAATCGCCGGTTTAGTTTTTTTATAAGATCCGGAAGGCCATCGTGGATTGTTTTGATATCGCAAAATTTATTGCGCACGTTCGCAAATCAGACGAACAACTAGAGGGGTTGGTGGAGCACCTTTTAGAGGTATCGACCCTGGCGCAACAATTTGCTGCCAAAATTAACCTTCCATTATCAGGCGCCTTAATTGGGATGGCTCATGATTTAGGTAAATATTCTAAGACTTTCCAAAAATACATCCAGGCTGCCGCAGGTTTACGTGGCCCTGAAGATAAAAAAAAGGCTGAGGAGACCCAAAAGGGCAAAATAGACCACTCAACTGCGGGAGCTCAGTTTATTTGGGATAAGGTGAAAGCCCAAAGTTCCCCGTTGGCGATATTTGTTGCACAAATTTTAGCGACTTGCGTGGCTTCCCATCATACCGGGCTGCTTGATTTTGTTTCTTTAAATGGACGGAGTCTTTTTGAAGAACGAATGTTGAAAGGGGAAGAAAAGGCATATCGATACGAAGCCAACTCAAATGCTGATCCTGCAATTATTGAACGTATAGAATCTATCCTTTCATCAAGAGAAATCACCGAAGAATTGAAGTCTGTGGCAAAGATTGTCTGTCAGTTCGGAAGAAACGAATTGATTCGACAATTTTACTACGGTCTTTTGAGTCGCTTTTTATTTAGCTGTCTAGTTGATGCCGATCGTTTATGCACTGCAAATTTTGAAAATTCTCACAAGACCTTTTTTCGCAACACCAAAACGAGACCTGATTGGAGTGCCCTCGTTGAAAGATTTGAGAAGGAATTTGAAAATCGGATTACAAGATCACCGACACCAAAACAGATCGCTTCTCTTCGCCAACTCATTTCAGAGGCGTGCTTAAAAGCATCTACTCGCCCAAAAGGTCTTTTCACCCTAAGTGTACCCACTGGGGGGGGGAAAACATTAGCAAGTCTTCGCTTTGCTCTTCACCACGCACGACATCATGTTTCAATTGAACGAATTATTTATGTCGTACCATATACATCGATTATTGAGCAGAATGCGCAAATCGCACGCGATTATCTGGGAGAGGGGCATGTAATCGAACACCATTCAAATTTGATCCAAGAAAACGACAGATGGCGCAATCGAGTGTTGTCTGAAAATTGGGACGCGACAGTGGTGTTTACAACTTCAGTGCAATTTTTGGATACACTGTTTTCTGCTTCAACGGGTGATGCGCGCCGGATGCACCAATTGGCCAACTCGATCATTATTTTCGACGAAATCCAGACCCTCCCTATCAAAACTGTGCATCTTTTTAACAATACAATTAATTTTCTTACCAATCTATGCGGGGCTTCAGCGGTGCTTTGCACCGCGACGCTGCCGTTGCTGCATAAAGTAGATCGTGATAAAGGTGCGCTTGAGTTAAATCCAGATAGCGAACTTATGGCAGATCCTAGTGCTCTCTTTACAGCTCTGAGTCGCACTAAAGTTATGAATTTATGTCGAGTGGGAGGCTGGACGACCGGGGAGACGGCCGATTTAGCCTTGACCCAAGCAAGGTCGTTAAGAAGCTCTCTGGTAATCGTAAACACAAAAAAATCGGCTCACGAACTCTATGAGAGCTTGTCTGGCACTGGAGATATTCGTCTCTATCATCTAAGCACCAATATGTGTCCTGTTCATCGGAAGGAAACCTTCCAAACGATTCGAACTCAGCTCGACACAATGGATCATATTCCTATTATTTGCATCAGCACTCAACTTATTGAAGCGGGGGTTGATATTGATTTTGGTTCAGTGATTCGCTATCTCGCGAGTCTCGATTCGATCGCGCAAGCAGCGGGTCGATGCAATCGCCATGGTCGGCAAGCAAAGGCTCCTGTCATGATTGTGAACCCAGTCGATGAAAATTTAGATCATCTTCCAGACATTCAGAAAGGGCAAAACGTGACAATTCGTATTCTGGACGAATGGAAATCCAATCCTGCATCTTTTGATAATGATTTACTTAGTCCTGCTGCGATGCAGCAATTTTATAAGTATTATTTTTATGATCGTCGAGAGGAAATGGTTTATCCAGTTTCTCCAGGTGATGGTTCTGAAGTTGAAGCTAAAACTTCCCTTCTTGCTTTGTTGTCGGAAAATTCACTTGCGGTCAAAAGTTACAAAAGAGAAAACCGAAAAGACTGTCCTCTATTCCTCCGTCAGGGATTTTCTACGGCCGGCAAAGCATTTCGCGTAATCGATGCGCCAACATGCCCAGTGATCGTTCGGTATGGAACTGAGGGTAATCGGCTCGTTGATGAGCTTATTTCGGCATTTAACCGCCCCGATTGCTCCCTTAAAGAACAATCTCAATTGCTTCGCCGCGCTCAGCAATATTCTGTGAATTTATTTCCTTATCATTTTGACCAATTACATAAAAACGGCGCTGTCTACGAAGTTCAAAAGGATATTGGAATTTATTACTTAGATGAACGCCATTATAGCAATGAATTTGGCGTTTCTCTTGAAGAAACTGAAGAGATGAATTTTTTAAATGTATGAAAATGAGCTATATATGAATAACCGAATCGCTTTTAAAGTTAGAGGTCGCTACGCACTTTTTACCGATCCGATCACCAAGATAGGAGGTGAGAAGAGCTCATACCATATCCCAACATACGAGGCTTTGAAGGGAATCGCCTGCTCGATTTATTGGAAGCCAACTTTTACCTGGGTAATTGACAAGATTCGAATCATGAAACCCATTCGCACAGAAGCCAAAAGTATTAAGCCTTTAAACTATGGCGGGGGCAATACTTTGTCGATCTATACATATCTTGTCGATGTGGAATATCAAGTCCTAGCTCACTTTGAGTGGAATCTACACAGGGAAGATATGGCAAGCGACAGAATTGATGGAAAACATTTTAGCGTGGCGCAACGGATGATTGACAAAGGCGGGCGGCGTGACATCTTTTTAGGGGCTCGGGAGTGCCAGGGATATGTGGAACCTTGCGCGTTTCATGAAGAAAAGGGGTTTTATGATGATGCAAGAGAACTCGCGTTTGGGGTGATATTTCACGGGTTCGATTATCCAGATACGACAGGTCAGCAACAACTTAAGAAGCGATTTTGGAAACCGGTTATGCGAAATGGTGTAATTGAATTCATTGCTCCTGAAGAGTGTTCTCTTTGTGAAAACATTCGAAGCATGAATCCACATCCGCCTCACTCAGTAGGATTGTTGGAAGAGGGGCTATTTGAATGAGTTGGTTAGAAAAATTACACGAGACTTACGAAAATTGCGCAGTGCAAATCGGGCAATTTGAAACTGTTGGAAAAAAGGGAAGACAGATTTCACTGCTCCCAATTTTCCATACCACACAAAAGGCACAAATCGAAATTACGATTGACATACAAGGTCGATTTAAGCGAGCAGCGGTCATTCCCCAAAATCAATCCGTTACCGTGATTCCTTGTACTGAAGAATCGGGCGGTCGTACAAGAGGACCAGTTTCTCATCCATTGTGCGATAAATTAGAGTACGTTGCCGGTGATTACGATCGTTTTACAGGTCTTTCAACCGGCTCCTTGCGCCAAAAATATTTGCAAGAACTCTCAGCTTGGTGCGTTTCTCCGAATAGACATCCAAAAGTTGAAGCTGTTTACGCGTATTTGAAAAAAGGAACGATAATAGGTGATCTCTGCAAGGCGGAAATTTTACCGCACGATCCGCTAACAAATAAGCTTCTCGAGGAATGGACTGATCCATTGATTGAGCCCCCGAAAATTTTTCAAGTAATGCCTAATAAAACATACCCAATAGATGCATTTATTCGTTGGATTGTAGAGATTGAGGGTGATCCTCAATCTGCCCTCCATAGCGACGCGACTGTACGGAAAAGCTGGGAACAATACTACAGCAGTATCCCGAGAGCGCTCGGTTTTTGTTATGTGACAGGAAAAACGGTCAACTTAGCTAAAAATCACCCAGCTAAACTCCGAAATGCCAGAGACAGGGCAAAATTAATCTCAGCCAATGATAGAAGCGGTTTTACATATCGAGGACGATTTTCCGACCCCGACGGACGTCAAGTGTCTGGCATTGGCTTTGAGATTTCCCAAAAAGCTCATAATGCCCTTCGATGGCTCATCGCTCGACAAGGATATCAGGACGATTCGCTAGCGATCGTAGCCTGGTCGACAACGGGTCGACCTATTCCAGATCCTCTAGCTGATTCTAGGACGCTTTTCGAAGAAGATAATGTTGATCTAAAAGACTTTGTATTTTCTGCTGACACAATTTACACAGCAGAAGACTTTGCATTTCGACTGAAACAAAAAATGAAAGGATATGCCGCTGATCTTGGCGGGGCTGACCATATTGTCGTTTTAGGATTGGATTCAGCAACTCAGGGGCGAATGTCAGTGATTTATTATCGTGAGATTGCTGCGTCAGATTTATTGAACAAAGTTGAAAAGTGGCATGCGGATTGCGCTTGGCCGCAGAACTATGGAGCTAACTGTCATTTCATCGGGGCACCTGCGCCAAGAGATATTGCAGAAACCGCCTACGGAAGACGTCTTGATGATGCTTTGCGCAAATCAGTTGTTCAACAGCTTCTTCCTTCTATTCTTGATGGGATCTCCCTTCCTCAATATCTAGTGGATAATTGTATCCGTCGGGCAAGCAGTCGACATGGAATCAAATTGTGGGAGTGGGAAAAAGCTTTAGGGATTGCTTGCGCCCTGTTTCGTAAACATAACAAAAACAATAGGATGTATCAGATGTACCTTGAATTAGACTATAGGTCGCGAGATTATTTATATGGGCGTCTTCTAGCTATTGCCGAAAAAATAGAATATGCGGCACTTAGCCCAGATGAAAAAAATAAACGGATGACTACTGCAGAGAGATATATGCAGAGGTTTGCGAACCAACCCTACTCCACATGGCTCACGATCTCTTTAGCTCTTCAACCCTACAAAGCACGACTTTTGGCTCGTTTGCCTAGATTGCTGATTAATTTGGAAAAAGAATTGGATGCTGTCACTACGGCCTTTACACCAGAAGAATTTACATCCCCTCAAAAATTATCAGGCGAATTTTTGCTTGGTTACCATTGCCAAAGAGCTGCTTTGAAACCAAAACATTAAACATGTCGATTCTAGTGACTCTTCTGAATAAGCCTATAGAACCAAAATAAAGGAGAATTTTTATGAGTCTTAAATCAAAAATTGATTTTGCTGTAATTTTTATGGTTAAGAATGCAAACCCTAATGGAGACCCACTAAATGGCAACCGTCCTCGAACTAATATGGATGGATTTGGTGAGCTATCGGATGTTTGCATAAAAAGAAAAATCCGTGATCGGCTTGCTGAAAAAGGATACGGGATTTTTGTTCAATCTGCTGATCGCAAAACAGATGATTGCTCAAGTCTTCGCAAACGAGCCGAGGATGCTCATATTTTCAATGGGAAACAGACCAAAGAAGAAGATACAAAATTCGCCTGTGAAAAGTGGATCGATGTGCGCGCTTTTGGTCAGCTTTTTGCTTTCTCAGACAAGAAGTCCAGTAAAAGGAACAAAAATATAGAAGATGAAGAAGTCGGGCAAGATAGTGATGCCGTTTCTATTGGAATACGCGGTCCTGTATCGATTCATCCAGCTTTTAGTGTTTCGCCGGTCAGTATTACCAGCACACAAATTACTAAATCTGTCAACAGCGAAGGAGATGGAAAAAAAAGAGGTTCAGATACGATGGGAATGAAGCATCGTGTCGATCGGGGTATCTATGTTTTTTATGGAAGTATTAGTCCGCAGCTCGCTGAAAAAACTGGATTTAGCGACGAAGATGCAGAAGCCATTAAAGCGGTTTTACCGAAATTATTTGAAAACGATGCCTCATCATCTCGCCCCGATGGCAGCATGCAAGTATTGAAAGTAATTTGGTGGAAGCATTCGTCTCGTAGCGGACAATATTCTTCGGCTCGAGTTCACGCAACCCTTAAAGTGATGGATGACGACCAGAATGTTTGCCAAATTCATCCGCTCGATGGACTGATCCCTGAAAGCATCAGTGGGTTTTAAGGATTGCTATTGCATACAAGGAGCCTTCGGCTGAAGCGGGCTCCTTAATCGTTATTTTTTATGACGACATCTAATCTCTATAGAGAAGAAGATCTTATTCCAATTTCGGCTTTGCAGCACTTTGTCTTTTGCGAAAGGCAATGGGCATTGATTCATTTGGAGCAGATTTGGGTAGAAAATCAGTTGACCGTCGAGGGGCATTTATTCCACGAGAGGGTCGATTCGGGATTACAAGAATCGCGAGACAGTCGCATGATTTGTCGAGGACTTCGCCTTCGTTCTCTTGAGCATGGAATTACTGGAGTGGCTGATGTGGTGGAATTTAGCGCTACTGATCAATCGACTCAATTGAAACCTTTTCCAATTGAATATAAACGGGGAAAGCCAAAACGAGATCTGTCCGATTCGATTCAATTATGTGCTCAGGCACTTTGTCTGGAGGAAATGTTGAAAACGGCTATTCCCGAAGGCGCTCTATTTTATGGAGAGACGAAGAAAAGGACTGTTATCGTTTTTGACGTGACCCTACGTCAAGAAACGGTTCGCTGCATTGAAACGATTCATTTATTTTCTAAGCAGAAAAAGACTCCTTTGGCCCGTTACACCAAAAAATGCGAAAACTGTTCCCTTTCTCACGCCTGTATGCCTCGGCGAATGGATGATTTTGATCGGGTCGAACACTATTTGCACCAAACGCAAAAATGGATTGCTGAAGATTCTGAATGAAAAAACTATTAAACATCCTCTATATAACACAAGAAAATTCATCATTATTTAAACAAGGGGAGACCGTTGTCGTAAAAGTCAACAACGTAGAAAAGCACCAGTTTCCAATTCATATTTTAGAAGGTATCGTCTGTTTTGGGTATGTGTTCTGCTCCCCTCTCTTGATGTATTTTTGTGCCGAAAAAAAAGTGCCTATCTCATTTCTAAGTCCTCATGGTCATTTTTGGGCTCGGGTTCAGGGGCCTGTTTCAGGAAACGTCCTTTTGCGTAGGGGACAGTATCATGCAGCCGATGACTCAGTTCGGTCGGAACGAATTGCCCGATCAATTCTTCTAGGAAAGATCGCAAATTCCCGTACGGTTTTGATGAGAGGTATCCGAGATGGAACTGTCTTAGAGTCTAGCCGAGAGCATCTTCGAAACGTAGCTACTCGTTTGTCGAAATCAGGGAGCGAAATTGAAATGGCTACGGGAATGAATAGTCTTCGCGGGATCGAAGGGGAGGCTGCAAAGAGTTATTTTTCGGTATTTGATCATCTGATTTTGATGCAAAAGGAACGTTTTTTTTTCAAAGAAAGGAGTCGGCGTCCCCCTCTTGACAATATGAATGCGTTGCTCTCGTTTATTTACACTCTTTTGACCCATGATGTGATCTCTGCTTTGGAAGGTGTGGGTCTAGATCCCGCAGTAGGTTTTCTTCATACGACTAGACCAGGGAGGCCGAGCCTCGCTCTCGATTGTATGGAAGAATTTCGATCGTGTATTGCTGATCGACTAGCTCTGACATTGGTGAATAGATTGCAAATAGATGCGAAAGCCTTTGAGAAATCTGCAACAGGCGATGTTAAGATGTCTGAAGAGGGGCGAAAGACCGTACTTGTTGCGTATCAAAAACGTAAACAGGAAGAAATTTTACATCCATTCATAGATGAGAAAGTATCGATTGGCTTGCTTCCTCATATACAAGCTCAATTACTATCCCGTCATCTTCGTGGTGATCTTGGCGGATATCCTCCATTTATTTGGAAATAAACGACGAGGTTGCTAATGCTTGTTTTAGTTACATATGATGTCAATACGGAGACAGCGGAAGGAAAAAACAGACTTCGACGGATCGCTAAATTATGTGAGAATTATGGTCAAAGGGTGCAAAACTCGGTATTTGAATGCTTGGTAGATCCCGCACTTTGGACGATGTTTTCAAGAAAATTATTATCTCGAATTGACCCAACATGCGATAGCCTTCGCTTCTATTTTCTGGGAAGTAGTTGGAAAGGAAAAATTGAGCACGTTGGCGCAGCTACTAGTTATGATCCTGAAGGCCCATTAATCCTGTAATTCAAGTCAGCTTCGCCTACCCTAATTTACCGATTGTTACGCCTAGGATCGGCGATTGACGCATTTTTTACGCATTCAATGGTTTATGTTATGGTAACGGTATTGTATTTAATATTATAAAAGATTGGTTGAATAGGTTCGCGTATTTTGCTGTTTGGCTTGTTGGATCTGAGTATGTTATGTTATACAGTGTCGCTCCCCGCACGGGAGCGTGGATTGAAACTCATTCAGAAAAGGCGAGCAAAACTGGGATGTAGATGTCGCTCCCCGCACGGGAGCGTGGATTGAAACATTTACGGAAGGATGGAATAATAATGTGGCAGTTGGTCGCTCCCCGCACGGGAGCGTGGATTGAAACAATGTAGATGAGGCGACGACTCTCTCGGATTTAGGTCGCTCCCCGCACGGGAGCGTGGATTGAAACAGTTATCGTCGATCCACTTACCGTAAAAACAGATCGTCGCTCCCCGCACGGGAGCGTGGATTGAAACATTGGTGACGTTGGTACAGCTATCGCCTTGAATAATGTCGCTCCCCGCACGGGAGCGTGGATTGAAACTACATTAGGCTATAACTGTTTGAATGCTGCCACAAGTCGCTCCCCGCACGGGAGCGTGGATTGAAACTACATTAGGCTATAACTGTTTGAATGCTGCCACAAGTCGCTCCCCGCACGGGAGCGTGGATTGAAACACCCGTGGACGAAAACGTGCTACGTCCGTTTTGTCGCTCCCCGCACGGGAGCGTGGATTGAAACATTTTCTGTACGTTTTAGATTCCCTTTTCCTTCGAGTCGCTCCCCGCACGGGAGCGTGGATTGAAACTCAACAGCCCAGAAGCCCAATTGCTTGCCAACAAGTCGCTCCCCGCACGGGAGCGTGGATTGAAACATTTTGCAATAGGATGTGTAAACGCTATGAGTCGAGTCGCTCCCCGCACGGGAGCGTGGATTGAAACTCCAGAAAAAGGCGGTCTTTTTGGGGAAAAGGTGTCGCTCCCCGCACGGGAGCGTGGATTGAAACATCAATGCGATCACAACCGCTGTGAATGCTTCTGAGTCGCTCCCCGCACGGGAGCGTGGATTGAAACAAAGACGGTACATTCCGAAGACGATCTCATGGAAAGTCGCTCCCCGCACGGGAGCGTGGATTGAAACAGGTATTGCCTCGTACTGATAAAAACCTAAACATGTCGCTCCCCGCACGGGAGCGTGGATTGAAACAGTTATGGGAACGGATGGGGATGTTTATTTGATTGTCGCTCCCCGCACGGGAGCGTGGATTGAAACATGGATTGGTTATCCATGACAGTTGTCGAATAAAGTCGCTCCCCGCACGGGAGCGTGGATTGAAACGATAACTCAAAGATCAATGGATCGTCCGAAGAAAGTCGCTCCCCGCACGGGAGCGTGGATTGAAACACCAGAAGCAGCGGCCAAAGTCGCAATCGCCGAAGTCGCTCCCCGCACGGGAGCGTGGATTGAAACATACAGGAAGCACGGATGATCTCGATCATTGGCAGTCGCTCCCCGCACGGGAGCGTGGATTGAAACCCCTGTCCATATTGCCGGAGCTTTTGACAATTGGAGTCGCTCCCCGCACGGGAGCGTGGATTGAAACAACGGCATTTTGCGGAAACTCTACGGCCGATAAGGTCGCTCCCCGCACGGGAGCGTGGATTGAAACACCAGTGACGCCTGCATTACCTAACATTATATTGGTCGCTCCCCGCACGGGAGCGTGGATTGAAACCACAAAAATCAAGTGATAATGATTATCAATTGTTCGTCGGTGCGCCAGCTTTTCCCGTCCTTTCTATATTACAGCCTGTTCCCTCCTTTGGTTTTAGGGTTTGATGGCTGGATTGCAGTGGTGGATAAAGTTGCTTCTCACTGCACCGTTTTTGCACCGTAAGCATGAAAAAGTAGCCCAAAAAGATTTTTGAATCAAGGACTGTTATACTTAAGTGATAGGGATTGCGTCAGTTAGGGAGATGGGGCAACCTGGGATTGAACCAGGGACCGACGGGTTATGAGTCCGCTGCTCTAACCGCTGAGCTATTGCCCCATATGCGAAGTTTTGCAAGATCGATTTTATCAAAAATGACATTACGATATCGGATAGACGATGTTTGCGCAAGCATCTCTTTCGTTGTTCTCAATCAGCACGCTCTCATGGTAAGAAAGTTTTTGCTTTGCATTCATTTTGTTGGATTGTTTTGTCGTAGTGTTATAAGCGTCTAATGGCTAGCTGTTTTTGTTTTAATTAATTTTGTTTTAAAATGCGTGTGTTTGTTTTTAAATAGATTGGCTTGAATGGAGTTTCCTGAAATGAATGCTGAACGGTATGATTGAAGCCCATTGGAATATGCATTTATGGGCGAAAACCTTTCTTTAAAGACCGAACGGCGAACGAAACGAGCGCTTTTCTGGTCGAGCATTTTGCAAGAGCCATTGGCGACTTTGTATGGGTTTATTGCATTCATACTATACAAAGACCTGCACGCGTCGGCTTTTCAGATCGCTTTGCTCATGATGCTGAAGCCTCTTGTGACGTTGTTGTCTTTTTATTGGAGCGCGGGATCGAGGGGGCGGCTGCGGGCCAATGTGCTGGGCGCGGGGCTGTTGATGCGCGTACCTTTTTTACTGATCCCTTGGATTGATTCCATTTGGTATGTCTTGGCAGCATCGGTCAACTATATGCTCTTTTATCGCGCGGGTATCCCCGCGTGGATGGAGATTTTAAAGCGCAATCTGGATGAAAAAAAACGCGGAAGGCTCTTTTCCTGGAGTTCCGCGGTGGGATATGGCGAAGGCGTGCTGCTGTCTTTGGCGATGGGTGCGCTATTGGACCAAGATCCGGCAATGTGGAAATTCTTGTTTGTCGGGGCGGCTTTGTTTGGATTGATTGGAACAGTGATGCAATCGAGCGTTCCTGTCCAGGAAGAGGAGCGCGAACCGCAAGGCAATTGGAAAGAGAGAGTTCTCCGGCCGTGGACTGATGCTATTCAATTGATGAGGGATCGAAAGGATTTTGCGGCATTTCAATGGGGATTTATGATCTGCGGCTTTGCTGTGATGATTTTGCAGCCCGCCTTGCCGTTGTTCGTCGTTGATGAATTGGGGATTTCTTATATGCAGATGGCTGCTGCGATCTCGGTAGCCAAAGGGTTGGGTTTTGTCATTTCATCGCCATTATGGGGCCGGAGGATGGATCGCTATCCCATTAATCGCATGGCAGGATGGGTCTTTTTGACGATTGCTTTGTTTCCTCTTTTGCTGGCATTGGCCAAATGGCAGTTTTGGTGGTTGTATGCAGCTTATTTCTGGTACGGCGTGGGTCAAGGCGGCAGCCATTTGGTCTGGAATCTGTCGGGGGTGCATTTTGCCGGACGGGAAGAGAGCGCGCGTTATACTGGCGTCAATATGGCAATGGTTGGATTGCGCGGCGCATTCGGACCGCCGCTCGGAAGCTGGCTCGCGGTGGGATGCGGCACGCTGCCCGTATTGGGCTTCGGCGCTCTATTGTGCCTGTGGAGCGGAATCCGGATTCTCAAGTTCGTTTCAAAGAAATCCTTGGCAGTGAATTAATCGTCTTGTATATAGGAAATTACCCGAAGTATTAGGGAATCTTGTATGCATATTCGATCCGAATCGCTTCTCTTAGCTCTTTTTAGCTGCTCGCTTGTTCCTGTTTATGGCTCTCAAGCCGAAACGCCGAACAAAGAGGTGAGCATCGTCTTGACCCGCTCCGATAATCTTCCTGCCGAATCGATTCATACGGCAACGGATCCTTATTTTGAAGGATATATCCAAGCTCTTGTCGATTTGCATTATTATGAGTACCGCGTTGTCGTATTGGTCAAAAATCACAAAGTCTGGCTTGCGAACCTGCCGAAAAACAAACTGCTGGCCAATAGTATTGTTTCGTTCGTTAAAGACATTCCCGAAGTCAAGGAAGTCGTGGTTTTGGATGGCGTTCCTCCGGAAGATGTCGAGCTGAGAGAAAAGTATGTCCGCCGTCCGCAGATCAAGGGCATTTGGTTCCCGCAGATGACGGAACTGTTCCAGCCGTTGGTTGCCGATCCTCGCCAGGTTAACTATACATTGGGATACCGCGCAGCCGACCACGTGATCGGAGTTAAATGCGTTAACATTGCTTTGGGAGACGATTTTCCCATCTATCGCTGGCTCGATGTTTTTCGCTGGCATGGAGATTTGCAGATCGGCATCGAGGCGGGGATATGGTCAGTCTTCAATATGGATCCCTCTAACCGAACAGCCGGTCCTACCGAATTGGTCAATACCGACTTTTACGTCGGCGTGCCGATTACATATGCAGTCAATCAATGGTCATTTAGATTGAGAGGCTATCATATCTCGAGCCACCTGGGCGATGAATATATGGTCGACCATCCCAATGTCCACCGCGTCAATCCCAGCATGGAAGCCATCGATTGCTATACGTCGTACCAAGCATCGGAAGGCATCCGGCTTTATGTCGGGCCTGGGGTGATTGTCCACAGCGATGAATCTTTTCCCGAAAAACCGCCTCTGTATATCCAATACGGTACCGAAGCCCGTTTTTGGGGCTGCAAATTCTATAAGCAGAAACTCTTCGGCACCTGCTTTTTCGCCATGCATATCCGCAATATGCAATGGCTTCATTGGAACTTTGATGGAACATACCGGCTTGGTTATGAGTTCAGCAAACTCGCTGGAGTTGGTCGAAAGCTGCGATTTTATGTCGGTTTTCACCAGGGATATTCCCTTGAAGGACAGTTCCAGAAAAGACATACGCACTATTTCGAGTTCAACTTCGCGTATGGTTTTTGAGTCCGTTCTTTCTCGAAAATGTGTCGAATATCTATTTGCAAATATTTATTATGCCGTGTAAAATCTCATGCGTTTTTAAAAATTCAATGAACTGATTCCCTGCTATTTGCTTGTGTTATTATTGCTGCAGAAGATGCGGTAGTTTGTGAAGTTTTGGCTGTTGGGGATCGAAATTGATTCAACCAATGAGGTGAATATGGCGTGTTCGATAGTAGGCAATGCAGAAACTGCCCAGATGGTGGCTAGAAGAGCTCAGCCAATCAAAGGCAGAAATCCTGCTGACGATCTGGTGCGAGGGGTGTTTGCGAACAAAATTCATTATATCAGACAAACAAACGAAGCGATGAACCCCACTTCAAAGGATGCTACTATTGCAGTGACTCCATATCCTGTTGCTTCTCATCTTGCGCGTCGTCCTGTTCAATTACATGTAGAATCAGATAAACATGTTGATGCTGTAATAAGTAAATCCAATCATTGGCAAGATGACGAAACCATTGAAGATATGATGTTCTTTCCAATGGATCCGCTAGATGTTTAATGGCTGATTGTGCGAACAAAATTGCTAGTATACCACGCGCGGCCTGAAACTTGGATTTTGGCACGCTGAAAATTCCAAGTTTCAGGCCGCGCGTGGTATAGATCGATTCCAAAATAACATGGCTTTGACGCCAAAATAATCCAAAAACTCGACGAAAAATTTTATTTGGATAGCTTCATTAGATTTAAAAAATCTTTTACACGATCTTTGGATTTGTTTAAAGTATTCCGGAACTGTAAAATTTCGCTCCTTCTATCGAGGGATTCGAAGAGGGTTAGAGCAGTTCTATAGATTAATTCATGAGGATTTAACATGTCGTATCGTTTGGAAGTTTCAGATTTAGTTCAAGGTTCGCAAATTCAACAACAACAAGTTGATAATTGGCACATGTCTTTGCCTGGAGAAGGTACGGATGGTCGAGTCCGGCGATCATTTATCGCAGCGATGCATGGGGAGGAGGAGGAGGAGGAGGAGGAGTCTATGAGAGATGTTGCGGGCAGAGAGTGTAATTTCCAAGGCGTTCCCTACTACAATGTTGGCTCTAATGCAAGCTCGGCTGATACAAGCCCTGCTCCGCCCCGGACGCCGGAAATGTTTCTGATGGATGAGGATACTGCGGTTCCCTCTAAGCAAGATTCGGCCCCGCGCCAGGCAGCTCCAGCAAGAGGACTGCCGCTTGAATCGGACGGTTCGCAGCAATGGGCGCCTCAGGAAAGTGTTCTTCCGGGAAGAATTTTAGGTGCAGAAGAAGAAGCTCCTCTCATGGAAACGAGTTTTGCGTTTCCGGAAAGACCGCGGCGTGTCCCAATTGTTTTGGATACATCTCCTTCGGCGCAATAGTCCCCCCTTCATTGGTTATATCCAAAGGTTTCTGCCTGCGTCGGACAGCTATTGAACTTGAGTTCGCTTGTATCGTTCAATTTATTCAAGTTGAGCTGCTTCGACGCGGTTTCTGACTCAAATCCAAGGCGCCTCTTTGGCGTATTTTCGGTTTTTCTGGTTCTTTAGTTGTAAAAAATATGTAATAATTAATTTAAAACTAAATAATTTTGTTTTTAATTTGCTGGTTGTGTATAATAATTTATAATTAATTATTTACTAAGGAGTAAATATGTCAGTTTATTTTAATAAACTCGGTGATGATGGTCATGCAAAACTGCCTTACCATGGATTCAATCAAGATGGTCAAGTTTCTCGTACACAATCGATCGGTAAAGAAAAAATCAATGGAGGTGTTAATTTAACTGAAGCAATGCGCGATCAAACTTATGAAGATTTATCCAGGCTTGCTTCCGGAACTCTTCTTAGGCCGGTTTCAGCAAATATTGCTGTCGTTGCAGCATCTTCACTGCCTGTTCATGCAGCAGCGAGCAATTTACCTTCGCTTCAACAATCGCATTTTATTCCTACTTTGTCTAAAACCAAATAACTTGAAAAATCGGATTTCTATAGAAATCCGATTTTTTTTTATTGTTCGGTTTTTCGTTTTTTCAAAATCAACACAATGCCTGAAAAATCGGTACACGAATTGTTTCGGGTTTTTCTTAAATTGAATCGATTTCCATAACAGATTTAGACTGGTTTTTTTTAAAAATGTACCTCTCAATAAAGATTTTTTCACCTCTGTGATGGTTTTGCATGTTGTTTATATTTAGTGATATGTATTAGTGGAGGAAATCGTTTTGGTTTGTTCGGTTTTCTAAAAAATCTTTTCGTTTATAAAAAAATTAAAATTTTGACTTTATTTTTTTTATGTTCATTCGTAGATTGAAAATTTCTACGCAAGAGTGATTATTTAATTGCGCTGCGCTAGAAAAACTGATGAATGCGGGTTGACCACATTATGTTAGTTGAGCTGGACGATTTTGAATTTGGATGCGGACTCGAACCCGAGTATTATCGGGAAGGCGCGCGCGATCTCATTCGAAAACTCTTGCCTGTGGATATTATTCATTCAATGGGCGATCTCGTTTCGCGAGTCCGTTTTAACGATCTTCTACCGCTCATTAAAATATCCGAACTAACGAACGCTCCTTGCAATTTTTCCGTTTCTTTGCTCTGTAAATACCGTCAAAACGTTTCTCATTTTTTTTATGAAATGATCAGCCGGTGGCTGCTGCCGCAAAAGCGGTTGAACGTCGATTTGTTCTTTTCATCAGATGTCCGGCTGCCGAGGCTGAGCGATGATTTGCTCAGCGTCGCTGAAATTGTCGTTCAGATTAAAAGCACTCAAGACTTGGAAGAAATCCGGCGGAATTTCAAACAGATTGAAACAGAACTTCGATTGGGGCTGGTTTCTGATTATCAAGCTCGCCGCATATTAGAATTTAAAGGCCTGTCAAATGATGGTAAAACCGCGATGATTCAAGAGAGGATCAGTTCGCTGATCCAGAATCGGTCAAAGGATTTCGATTGCGGGATTGTTTCGAGAATGCAGCATTTTCTCGTGACATGTTGCGATGAATTCAAAAGCCAACGCGACTATCACCATATCAGCCGGATGATCTCGAATCTCTACTCTTTGGGAAACCTGTTGAAGCAGAACATCGAGGTTTTGCCTAATCAGCGTCACATTGTTTTAAAGTTATTAAAGACGCGTTTAACCAATCGAAAATCGAAAGAAGGCCGTTCGGTGCTTGGTATTTTGGCTGGCCTCAATTTTCTCAGAGAGCGCGAGATCTTCGAAAAAGGTCATTTAATCGGCGCAATCTCGCAAATCATTTCGGATGTTCGATTTGTAGAAGGCTCGTTTTTTGTCGATCGCTCCCAAGGGTCTCTGATACAGATGAATTATCTCGAAATCGAGAAGGCGGGCGGCCTGGATTTTACCCACGAAGAGATTCAGATGCTTCGAACGCGTCTTCCCGATCTTCTCAAGGCTCACGTCGAGCAGCTGGCCCATCCCATTTTCATGCCTCGCAACGAAGAAGAGGTTTTGCGCAATATCATGGCCTTATCCAGGCAGCTTCGATTCGTTACGGATATCCCTCAGATGATCATCTCTTTTGATGAACAGCGCGGATCTGAGATGAGTTTTACCGTGATCCTCCTTAGGGTTCTAGGCGCTGATGGAAAGCCGCTGGCCCAGCTGTTTGAAAAAACTGGATCGGGTCTTAAAATCATTTTCGATCGAGTTCGTTCATTAGGGGCTTTAGGTCGTAAACATATAAAGGAAGCTTCGGTTTTCCGGGTGTTCGTCGAATGCGGAGCATTTTTGAGGCCCGATCACTCTTTAGATCTTTATCAGGCGCGCAGATATATTTTAGATGAAGTTTCGCGCGTTTTGGGTGAAGTGCGCGATTACAATGGCGGAATGATCGGAAAGCAAAATGAAGTGCTGGCCGCATTGAAGCGGTCTCTCGGCCGTTCAGGCCGCGAACACGCTATTCTTTTGGAGAGATTCTTTTTTGCTCTCACGCCCGTCGAATTACGATCGGTCATGAATCCGGAGCATTTGAAGCAGCTTTTCTTGCTGCTCATCCAAGCTCAGAAAAAGTATCGCAGCTTCCACAAAAAAAATGCCGACTGGCTCTTTCGGCAAGAAGAAAAACGCCTTTATATCGTTTTGCCTGGCACAAATTCCAGCGCGAGAGAAAAAGTCCATAATGCCATTGATGAATTGCATCTCCCGCCTTATCAGCTAATCTCTTGTTCGATCGATATTCAAGAAATTGAATATACGGGTTTTGTTCTCCAATGCGATGATCTCGTCGATCAAAAGCGGTTTTACGATGCCATCGAACGATCGCTGGAATTGATTTTTCAAACAACCTAAAAAATCCGTTTTTTTAAGGTTGTTTGCCTATATGCTCTCTGCATATAATCTGGTTTTTTATTTATTTGAGATTTTTTCATGACCCACAAAAACATCAAAATCGAACCATCTATTTTATCGGCGGATTTTGGCCATTTGGCTGATGAAGCAAAGCGAATCGAACAATCCGGCGCAGATGCGATCCATCTCGATGTAATGGATGGCCAATTTGTGCCCAATCTGACTTTCGGCCCTCGAGCAGTTGCTGCGATCAATCGGGCAACGACGCTTCCGCTCGATGTTCATCTCATGATCTACAATCCGTTCAGTTTCATCGAAACATTTGTGGAAGCCGGCGCCGACCGCATTACATTTCATTTTGAGGCAACGGAAGATGTCGAAGATACCTTAAAATTCATCCGGCGCTGCGGTGTCAGATCCGGACTATCATTTCGGCCTGAAACTTCGTTTTCAATGATCCCTAAGTACTTACCTTTATGCGATCAAATACTGCTCATGACCGTAAATCCCGGTTTTGGCGGCCAGCAATTTATGCCCAAGATGCTTGATAAGATCAAACTGACCCGGGAATTTTGCGATCGTAACAATATCCGCCAGGGCGGCGTGATTCTGCCCAAAGAAGCCGCTTTGTCTCTTCCTCCATACGATATTAAAGTTGACGGCGGCATTAATTTGGAGACAGGGAAGCTGTGCGTCGAAGCGGGCGCGAACGTTCTCGTCAGTGGAAATTATCTTTTCGCTCAAAAGGACCTCAAGAAAGCAATTGAGACATTGAGAAACTGCGTATGAAAAAAGTGGTTGTGATCGGAGGAGGAACTGGCAATTTCGTCGTATTGCGCGGTCTAAAGAAATACTCTCTCGAGCTTACAGCTATTGTTTCGATGGCGGATGACGGAGGAAGCACCGGCATTTTGCGCGATGAACTCGGCGTTTTGCCTCCCGGCGATGTCCGGCAATGCTTGGTTGCTTTGTCGAATTCCAGCCGGCTGATGCGCAGCTTAATGAATTATCGGTTCGAGAACGGCGGACTTGGCGGTCACAGTTTCGGCAATTTGCTGCTTTCGGCGCTTGAAAAAGTTACGGGCAGTTTTGAGAAGGCAGTGGAAGAGGCGGGAAAAATTCTTTCCATCCAAGGCAAGGTCATTCCGGTCACCATTCATCAAGTCCGGCTGAAAATGATTTTGAACAACAGGCGTTTGCTGGAAGGAGAAAAGGAGATTTACCTTTCTCAGGAAATCGATCAGGGATATCAATCTATCTATCTCGATCCGATCCCTACGGTCAATCCTCGCGTTTTGGAAGAAATCCAGAAAGCTGATCTGATCGTTTTGGGGCCTGGAGGATTGCATACTTCTATCATCCCTAATTTGCTTGTCGACGGCGTTTGCGATGCTTTACGCAAATCGAAAGCTCGAAAAGTATTCGTCGTCAATTTGATGAATCGAAAGGGGCAAACAACTGGCTTTAAAACCAGCCACTATCTCAAGGAAATCGTCCAATTTTTAGGCCAAGATATCTTCCATCATATTTTGATAAACCGCCAAAAACCTCCAAAAGAGGTCATTCAGCTCTATTCGAATGAAGGGGAACTGGTCGAAAGCGACTTGGACGACAGCCGTATTATTTATGCCAACCTGTTGGGCAAGCCCAAAGAAAGTTTTAAAGGCGATATTTTGAAGCGCAGCTTGATTCGCCACGATTCTCTTAAACTCGCACAGGAGTTGATGAAAATTGTTAATAGCCTTTGATCTCGATGACACGATCATCGATACCTCCGGCAGCGTGACTCTTTATAAGCTCGGCGAGTTTCTCAGGTTTTTGCTGCGCCGCAAAGTGCCCATTGGCGATTTCAGTCGGGCTTTCACGGAAATAGCAGCCTTGGATCGGGGTTGTATCAGTTCGAAAGAGACTGTCCGCCAGGTTTTGGAACGGTTCGGCGCTTTGCATTTGCTTGAAGAAGCCCTTGCAATCTACAACGAACCGTTGCCTAAAAATTTTATTATTCCAACAACTCCGGATGCAAAAAATGTTTTGCATATTCTTGGCCAGCGAGGACATATATTGACCCTTGTAACAGGGGGGGCGAGGCTTTTTCAGCTTGAAAAGATCGAAAAGGCTGGCTTGGAACCTTCATTGTTTAGTAAAATTGCAGTCTCCGAAGACTCTAAAAAAAAGTCTCATTATGAGGCTTTGGTAAAGGAGTTTTCGAAGCCTCCCGGCGAATACTGTGCTGTGGGGGACCGGATCGCGATGGATCTTGCTCCCGCCCATGAGTTGGGTTGGAAAACGGTGCACATGCGTTGGGGAAGAGGAAAGATCTGTAAACAAGAAGAATGGGTTGATCATTCGATCCATGAATTGACAGAGCTGCTGGATATTTTATGACGACGGCCAATCAAATTTCGCCTGGAATGACGATTAATCTCGACGGGAAAATTTTTCGCGTCGAATCGAGTGTGAAAGTAACCGTTGCGAAAGGGACTCCTTTCGTAAAGACGAAATTACGTAACTTGATCACCGATGAAGTGATTGAGAAAAGTTTTAAGCTCGATCAGGTCATCCAAGAAGTGAATCTGACTGAGCGGATTCTGGAATTTCTCTATCCCGAAGGAAAAGAATATCTGTTTCTCGATGTCGGCACCTTGGAGCAGACTCAAGTCTCTGCGCAGATCCTTGGCGATAAGGTGCATTTTCTCAAGGAAGGGATTCAGGTAAAAGCCATGTTTTATGGCGAAACAATTTTTGCGATCGAGCTTCCGCAATTTCTGGAAATCATGGTTGTCAAGACAGAAACTGCAGAAGAGGACGCGGCTGGATCAAACGCCACGAAAAGAGCGGTTTTGGAAACAGGCGCCAAATTACAGGTGCCTCTCTTCATCGAGAGTGGCGATGTCATTAAAGTCGATACGCAAACAAACGAATATGTACAGAGGGTCTAAATGTGGAATTAGATCAAATTAAAGAATTAATGGTGAGCCTCGAGAACAGTAAGCTGAAAAAGCTCGTATTGAAAAAGGGCGATTTTGAGCTGCAGATCGAAAAAGAAAGCGACCATGTACCTGCAACTGTAATACCGCACCCGCCGCGTACAATGTTTACTCCCGAAGTCGAAGCGGCGTTTCATTCCGATCATCATGCAAAAGGCGATCGGGGAGGTAAGCCGCGATCGGAAGCCCCCGCAGATGGTAAATTTGTCACCTCTCCAATGGTTGGAACTTTTTATGCAGCTCCAGCAACGGATCAGCCTCCATTTGTCAAAGTCGGCGATCAGATCGAGGAGAACACCGTTGTCTGCATTATCGAGGCGATGAAGGTCATGAATGAAGTAAAAGCCAATGTCAAAGGGACCGTTGCTGAAATTCTCGTTGATAATGCACACCCTGTAGAGTTTGGCACTAAAATTATTCGGATAATATAGATCGAGTATGCAAAAAGTACTGATTGCCAATCGAGGAGAGATTGCCGTCCGGATCATTCGGGCTTGCCATGATTTGGGGCTGCAAACCGTCGCTGTTTACTCGGAAGCCGATACTGATGCTCTGCATGTCCATCATGCCGATGAAGCGGTTTGCATTGGTGAAGCGGCGGCGAATAAGTCTTATTTGAAGATTGCCAATATTATCTCGGCCTGCGAGATCACTGGGGCGGATGCAGTCCATCCCGGTTATGGCTTTTTGAGCGAAAACGCCAATTTTGCATCGATTTGCGAGAGCTGCGGCTTGAATTTTATCGGACCGCCGCCGCAGGCGATTTCTCTTTTGGGCGATAAAGCGCGTGCCAAGTCAACAGCTCGATCTGTCCGCTGTCCGGTGATTCCTGGAACGGATGGCATCGTCAGAGATGTTGATTCCGGCTTGAAAGAGGCGCTTAAATTCGGTTTTCCCATTTTTATCAAAGCTGTCGCCGGCGGCGGGGGAAAAGGAATCCGCATCGCCTATTCCGAAGAGGACTTCGTTAAAAAATTTGTCGCTGCGCGAGCCGAGGCAGAGGCAAGTTTCAACAATCCCGATGTCTATCTGGAAAAAATGATCATTAATCCGCGCCATGTCGAAGTACAGGTCATCGGTGATAAGTTTGGCCACTATCTCTATTTAGGCGAACGCGATTGCACCATCCAGCGGCGGCGCCAAAAACTGATCGAAGAAGCTCCCAGTCCGTGCGTCAACGATTCGCTGCGCAAGAAAATGGGGCAGGCGGCTATCGAAATCGTTCGGGCATCCAAGTATCATTCGGTCGGCACAGTTGAGTTTCTTCTTGATCAAGAAGGTAATTTTTATTTCATGGAAGTGAATACTCGCATTCAGGTCGAGCACACTGTAACAGAAGAATTGACGGGCATCGATTTGGTGCAGTGGCAAATCCGTATCGCTCGCGGAGAAAAACTTCCATTCCGGCAAAAAGACATCAAATTCGAAGGCCATGTCATTGAATTGCGCATCAATGCAGAAAATCCACATAATCAATTTGCGCCAAGTCCCGGCTGTCTTGAGCATTATGTCCCGCCGGGCGGCCCTCATATCCGGGTCGATAGCGCTTGCTATGGCGGTTACCGCATTCCGCCGAATTACGATTCGATGATTGCTAAGCTCGTTGTCCGCGGACGCACGCGCAGCGAGGCCATTGCGCATGCCAAGCGCGCATTGAATGATTTTCATATCCATGGCATCCACACAACCATTCCATTTCATCAATTTATGCTGGATGATACGCGGTTTTTGACCAATGAGTACTCGATCGGTTATATTGATCAGCTGATCAATGAAGGGTGTACCTTTGGGAAAGTTGAAACCGCTGATCGAACCAAAACAGATCGCGGATAAAATCCAGAAAATTGCGCACGAGATCAACCGGGATTACGCCGGCAAAGATCTCGTGATCTTGATGGTCCTGAAGGGATCTATTTGTCTTGCAGCAGACCTCATCCGTGCGCTTGAAGTTCCTTTCGAACTCGACTTTGCCCAATGCGCGAGCTACGGGACTCGAGGAATCAACAAAGGAGACTTGCAGATTTTCGGCCTCGAGCGCTTAAATTTTGAAAGGCGCGATGTACTTGTCGTTGACGATATTTTCGATTCAGGTGAAACGATGGCCTTTCTAATCGAGGCGCTGAAAAAGAAAAATCCCCATTCTCTGAAAAGCCTTGTTCTGCTTTCTAAAAATGTGAAACGCAATATCTCATATCGGCCCGATTATGTTTTATTCGACATCGAAAACCATTTCGTCGTTGGTTTCGGTTTGGATTATAAAGAACGCTATCGAGGCCTTCCCGGAATTTTCATCTTTAAGGAGGAATCGTGAAGGGGATCATTCTGGCTGGCGGCAGCGGCACACGTTTATTTCCCGTTACCATCGCGATCAGCAAGCAACTGTTGCCGATCTATGATAAGCCGATGATCTATTATCCTTTAGCGACGTTGATGCATGCCCAGGTTCGAGAGATTTTGATTATTTCAACGCCTCAGGATACTCCGCGGTTTAAAGCTCTGCTCGGAGATGGTTCGCATCTTGGGCTTCAGATATCGTATGCCGTCCAACTGCAGCCGCGAGGAATTGCGCAATCGCTCTTGATCGGTGAAGAATTCATCGACGGCGAGCCGGTTATTTTGATTTTGGGAGATAATATTTTTTATGGCCATGACCTGCCGCATCTGTTGCGCGAATCACAAGAGCAACTGGATGGCGGGCTGATATTCGGATATCGCGTGAAAGATCCGGAACGCTACGGCGTCGTCGCATTTGATAAAGAAATGCGCGCAATCGATATCGAGGAAAAACCAAAGTTCCCCAAATCATCGTTCGCAGTACCCGGAATCTATTTTTACGGGCCCGATGTCGTTTCTCTGGCTAAAAATATCCAACCATCTGCCCGCGGTGAATTGGAAATTACAGATGTGAACCGCGCCTATTTGGCGCAAGGCCGCTTGCAGGTGCGGCTGCTCGGCCGCGGCTATGCCTGGCTCGATACGGGTACGTTTGATGCCTTTCAAAAAGCGGCCGCTTTTGTACAGACGATCCAGGAGCGGCAGGGTGTTAAAATTTCTTGCATTGAAGAAATTGCTTTCCGCATGGGTTACATCAATCGCGCGGCTTTAATCTTCCTTTCGGAGCGCTATAAAAATAATGAATATGGTGAATATCTCCGCTCGATCGCAGAGGAAGTCGTCATCGAGCCTGTTCCAAGTCAAACTTATACTGCGCCCGGTCTGAAATGATGAATTTGGGACAGCGTGAAAGCTCCGTAGAATCGACGACCGCAGGCTTCGCAAGTTGATCCGTATTAATGCAATACGAATCAACTTGCGATCGCCGA
>Ga0153915_10000810_pt1 | contig 28871 bp, 28 predicted proteins | sample Opewatmetagenome_2_FD_107003 | JGI IMG/M metagenome (GOLD analysis project Ga0153915, IMG submission 107003) | Freshwater wetland microbial communities from Ohio, USA - Open water 3 Core 3 Depth 3 metaG | ecosystem: Environmental > Aquatic > Freshwater > Wetlands | place: USA: Ohio, Lake Erie...
GCCCCGCGGGTTTTCTTCCCTTGACACCCTCCAGCATGCCCCATATCTTAGTCTGACCAATTTCCGAAGAAAGGAGTGCGTATGAAGAGACTGTTCACGCTTCTGATCGTGCTCGGCCTCGCCTTCTCCGTGTCCGCCGCCTGGGCGCAGGACACCCTGGTGTACGGGACGACGGACAAGGTTACCCAGATGGACGTGGCCGGCGCCTACGACTTCCACACCTGGGAGATCTTCCAGAACGTCGGATCCGGGCTCATGCAATACACGCCCGGCACGACCAACCTCGTGCCCGCGCTCGCCACGGGCTACACCGTGAATGCAGCGGGGGATGAGTACACCTTCAAGCTCCGCAAGGGTGTGAAGTTCTCCAACGGGACTCCGTTCACCGCGTCCGTGGTGAAGTGGAGCATCGACCGCGTGGCCAAGCTGAACGGGGACCCCGCCGCGCTCGTGACCCAGTACGTGAAGTCGGTGGATGTCGTGGATGACTACACCGTGAAGTTCGTGCTGAAGGGCCCGCTGTCATACCTCCCGGCCCTGGTTGCCACCCCGACGTACTTCCCCATGGATCCCAGCGTGTATCCCGAGGACAAGATCGTCCAGGACGTGGGCGAGCTGAACGGCGGCGAGATCGTGGCCCTCGGGCCCTACCGCCTGACCTCCTTCAAGCGGGACGAGGAAGCGGTCTTCGAAGCCAACCCCAACTACTGGGGCAAGGAACCGGGCATCCAGAAGATCATCATCCGCTACTTCGCGGATGCGACGACCATGCGCCTGGCCCTGGAGAAAGGCGAGATCGACCTCGCGTTCAAGACCCTCAACCCCTCGGACATCGCGGACCTGACCAAGGGCGGAAAGTACAACGCGGTCAAGATCCCCGGACCGCAGATCCGCTATCTCTGCTTCGAGACCTCCGAGAGCGTCTTCAAGGACAAGAAGCTGCGCCAGGCAGTGTCCGCTCTCATCAACCGGTCGGAGATCAACCAGAAGGTGTACCTCGGTCAGAACGCGCCGCTGTACTCCATGATCCCCATGGGCATGAGCTACCACACGGAAGACTTCAAGACCGCCCTGGGTGACGGCAACGTGGCGCTCGCGGAGAAGATCCTGAAGGGTCTGGGCTACTCCAAGGCAAAGCCCTTCACCTTCGACCTCTGGTATACGCCGAGCCACTACGGTGACCCCGAGGTGAACATGGCCGAGGTCATGAAGGCCCAGATGGAGAAGTCCTCCCTGGTCAAGGTGAACCTCAAGTCCGCCGAGTGGGCCACCTACAAGCAGCAGTGGAACAACAAGCAGATGCCGGTCTTCTTCCTCGGCTGGTATCCCGACTACATCGATCCGGACGACTACACCTCCCCCTTCGCGCAGACCGAGGGTTCCAAGGGAATGGGGATCTTCTTCTCGAGCAAGGCTTGGGATGACCTGTTCATCCAGGAGCAGCAGACGACCAAGGACGCCGTCCGCAATTCCACCTTCGCCAAGATCCAGAAGATGTGGACGGACGAGGTGCCCACGGTTCCCATTTTCCAGGGTAACCTGTACATCTTCTCCAAGAAGAACGTGAGCGGGGTCAAGATCGGCCCCACGCTGATCTTCAACTACGATCAGCTGAAGTTCACGAAATAGGGAGTCGGACTGCATTCCCGGGACCCGCATCCGCGGGTCCCGGGTTCTTTCCCCCATCCCCCATGAGACACCTGGCCAGCTACGTTCTCACGCGCTTTCTGCTTGCGATCCCGATGGTCTTCATCATGCTGACCATCATCTTCGTCGTCCTGCGCATCATGCCCGGGGACCCCGTGAGCGCGATGCTCGGGGACCGTGCTCCCCTGCGGGTGATCAACGAGAAGAAGCACACATTGGGGCTGGACAAGCCCATTGCTGCGCAGTACGTCGACTACCTCGGCCAGTTGGTGCGGCTTGACCTTGGCGACTCCATGATCTTCAAGCAGAAAGTGAGCCAGCCGATCATCGAGAAGCTGCCGGCCACCATCGAGCTCACCCTGTTCGGGCTGCTGGCAAGCCTTGCCATCGGCGTCCCGTTGGGCGCCGCCGCGGCCCGCCGGCGGCGGTCCGGCGGAGACTTCGGGATTCGGTTGTACGCCAACGTCGTGTACTGCATCCCGGTGTTCTGGCTGGGCCTGCTTTTCCAGCTCGTGTTTGGCGTCCTGCTGGGATGGTTTCCGATCTCCGGGCGGACGAGCCCGCGTCTGGAGGCTTCCACTTTTTCCTGGTCCGGTTTTTATATCGTAGACACCCTGAAGATCGGGAATCTAGCCGCTTTCGGCGATGTGATGTGGCACCTCGTGCTGCCGGCGCTCACCCTCGGGGTCGTCCTGTCGGGCATCTTCGTAAGGCTGACCCGGGCAAACATGCTGGACGTGCTAAAGAGCGACTACATCCTGGCTGCGCGGGCCCGCGGCGTGCCGGAGCGCCGGGTAGTGTACAACCACGGGCTTCGCAACGCCCTGATCCCCATCGTGACCATGCTCGGCCTCCAGTTCAGTCTTCTCCTGGCCGGCGCCATCTTGACCGAGAGCACTTTCTCCTGGCCGGGCATGGGCCGGCTGCTGGTTGAGCGGATCTACCTTCGCGACTATCCGGTCATCCAGGGAGTCATCGTCGTCTATACCCTGCTCGTAAGCGTCATGTCACTGCTCGTGGACCTGCTCTACGCGGCCATCGATCCGCGAGTGAAGTACTGATGGGCGCCCCTGCCGCCAGATTCTCTCCTGCCGGTGGCCTTGCCACCGCGATGCGCTGGCTGAGCCGGTCGCGAAAGAAGTACGGCATGGAGTGGTGGATCATGATCGCCGGCGTGCTGGTGATCGCCCTGGTCGTAACCATGACGGTCTTCCCGCACCTGTTCACCGGCTACGACCCCAGCGACCAGAACGCCGGCGGCCAGATGAAGGCACCCAGCGCCGACCACATCATGGGAACGGACAACCTGAGCCGGGACGTCTGGGCGCGCATGGTCTACGGGGCCCGCACGATCCTGGGAGTAGCCATCGCCGCGGCACTCGTTTCCGCGCTCGTCGGTATCCCCCTGGGACTGCTCTCGGGCTTCGCGGGAGGGCTTTTCGACCGTGTGCTGTCGCTGATCATGGACTCGGTCTACTCATTCCCGGGGCTGATCCTTGCCATCGCCTTCGCTGCCATGCTCGGACCGGGCGTGATCAACATCACGCTTGCCGTGGCCGTGGTGTACATCCCCACGTACTTCCGGCTCGTACGCGGCCAGACGCTGTCCATCAAGGAGGAAGTCTACGTGGAGGCGGCCCGTGCCATCGGCGCGCGCCGCGGCACTATCCTCGGCCGCTACGTGTTCCCGAACGTCATCGCCACGGTCGTCGTCGTCCTTTCACTCAACATTGCCGACGCGATCCTGACCGAGGCGGCTCTCTCCTACATCGGCCTCGGGCTGCCCGCGGGTCTGCCCGACTGGGGCATGGACCTCTCGATGGGAAAGAAGTTCCTCCCCTCCGGCGTGTGGTGGATGATCACGTTCCCCGGGCTCATGATCATGCTCCTGGCCCTCGGGTTCACCATGCTGGGTGAAGGCCTCGCGGAGATCCTCAACCCGCGGCTGTTGGAGCGATAGCCGTGAGGTCTTCCGAGAAAACCATCCTGGAGGTCCAGGACCTGTCCATCGCCTACCCCATCTCCATCGGCGTGGTGCGCGCCGTGGAAGGCGTGTCCTTCACGCTGGACGACGGCGAGGCGCTGGGCCTGGTCGGCGAATCCGGGTGCGGGAAGTCCACCCTGGGACTGTCCATCCTGAAGCTGCAGCGGCCGCCCGGCCGGGTTACCGGCGGCAGGATCATGTACCGGGGGACGGACATCCTTGGCATGAACGACCGCGGCCTGCTGCGGATGCGCGGCCAGAAGATCGCCATGATCTTCCAGAACCCGCTCACCTCGCTGAACCCCCTGTTCACGGTGGAGAAGCACTTCCTGGAGACCATCCACTTCCACGACCAATCCATGCCCAGGGACAAGGCCATCGCGGCGGTGGGTAAGATGCTGGAGACCCTGGGCATCGAGAGGAAGCTCCTCAAAGAGTACCCCCACCAGCTCTCCGGCGGGATGCGCCAGCGGATCATGATCGGCCTGGCTCTCATCATGAACCCCGACATCATCATCGCGGACGAGCCCACCACCTCCCTGGACGTGATCGTGGAGGCGGGGTTCACCGAGCTGCTGCTGGAGCTGCGCCGGGTATACAAGCTTTCCATCATCCTCATCACCCACAACCTCGGGCTCGTGGCGGAGATCGCCGACCGGATCGCCGTGATGTACGCGGGGAGGCTCATGGAGGTCGCTTCCACGGAGGAGATTTTTGCCCGGCCCCTGCACCCCTACACGCAGGGCCTGATCGCCTGCGTGCCCAACATCCAGGCCGATCAGAAAGAGCTGGTGACGATGCCGGGCAGCCCGCCGGATCTCGTGGAGCCCCCTCCGGGGTGCCGCTTCGCCCCGCGCTGCCCCAAGGTCATGCCGATCTGCCGCCAGCAGACCCCTCCCCTTCTCGACCATGCACCCGGCCACTCGGCGGCGTGCTGGCTGTACGGGGAGCGGCCGGCTTCGGCGGGCCTGGAAACAACCGCGGCCGCCCGCCCGACAGGCGCGGTCGGGGGGGAGGGCTGACGCATGGCGACGCAGATGCCGCCTTCTGCGGCGGCCCAGACGCCGGCAATGCTCGTTTCCGCCACGGACCTGGTGAAAGAGTTCCCCCTGCGAGGAACGATCTTCGACGCGTTCTCCCCCCATCGCCGCAGCGTGCACGCGGTGGACCGGGTGAGCTTCTCCATTGCGGAAGGAGAGGTGCTGGGGCTCGCCGGGGAGAGCGGGTCGGGCAAGTCCACGACCGGGCGCCTCCTCCTGCGGCTCATCGAGCCGACCTCCGGCGTGGTGAAGTACCGGGGCACGGACATCACGACGTTCGGCGCGCGCGAGATGGAGCGGCTGCGGGCCAAGGCCCAGATCGTCTTCCAGGATCCCAACTCCTCCCTCAGCCCCCGCATGAGCGTCGGCCAGGCCATTTCCCATCCCCTGCAGATCCACGGCATCGGCACGCCGGCCGAACGCCGCGAGCGCGTGCTGGATCTCATGGAGAAGGTGGGCCTGTCCCCGGCGCAGTTCCTGTACCGCAAGTATCCCCACCAGCTCTCCGGGGGGCAGAGCCAGCGCGTGGTTCTCGCCCGTGCGCTGGTCACGCAGCCCGACTTCCTGGTGGCCGACGAGCCCATCGCGATGGCCGACGTCTCGGTGCGCGCGCTCATCCTGCAGCTCATGCGCCAGCTCAAGCAGGACATGGGGCTCACGTACCTGTTCATTACGCACGACCTGGCCACCGCGAAGTACCTCTGCGACCGCGTGGCCGTCATGTACCTCGGCCGCATCGTGGAGGTCGCCTCCCGGGACGAGCTTTTCACCCGGGCGCACCACCCGTACACCAGGGCGCTCCTGGCCGCGGTCCCCGTGCCGGACCCCAAGGCGCGGCGCGACAAGAAGCTGCCCCGCGGAGAGATCCCCAGCGCCATCGATCCCCCCTCCGGCTGCCACTTCCATCCCCGGTGCCCCTTCGCGGTCGCCAAGTGCCGCGAGGCGCGGCCTCCCCTGCGCGAGGTGGCGCCCGGCCACGTGTCCGCCTGCATCCTGGACTGAGTGAGGAGATCACCATGACGAAGCGACGGCTGGGCCGGACGGACATCGAGATCACGCCCGTCGGCCTGGGATGCTGGCAATTTGCCCAGGGGGCGAACTTCGTCGGCCGGGTCTGGGAAACGCTTCCGGAGGCGACCATCCGCGGCGTCGTGGAAGCGGCGCTGAAGGCGGGCGTGAACTGGTTCGACACGGCCGAGGCCTATGGCAACGGCCGCTCGGAGCAGAAGCTCTCCGAGGCGTTGGGATCCCTCGGCGTGAAGCCGGGCACCGTGGTCATCGCAACGAAGTGGCAGCCGTTCCTGCGCACCGCGAGCTCCATCGGCGCGACCATCGACCGCCGCGCGGAATGCCTTGGTCCCTACCCCATCGACCTGCACCAGGTGCATAACCCGGCCAGCTTTTCCCCGATCCCCGCCCAGATGAAGGAAATGGCGAAGCTCTTCAAGGCCGGCCGCATCCGGGCGGTGGGCGTGAGCAACTTCTCGGCGAAGCAGATGCAGGCCGCGCACGACGCGCTGGCCGCGGAAGGCATCGTGCTGGCGTCCAACCAGGTCCGCTACAATCTCCTGGATCGCGGCATCGAGACAAGTGGCGTGCTGGAGACAGCAAAGCGGCTGGGCGTGACCATCATCGCGTGGTCTCCGCTCGCCCAGGGCCTTCTCACCGGGAGGTTCCACGAGGATCCCGGGGCGATGAGCAAGGTTTCCGGCATCCGTCGGATGATGAACCGGCTCGGACCCCGGACGCTGGAGCGCACCCGGCCGCTGGTGGATGAGCTGCGGGCGGTCGCCCGGGCGCACGGCGCCGCAGTCGCGCAGGTGGCCCTCGCCTGGCAGACGAGCTTCCACGGCGACACCATCGTGGCGATTCCCGGCGCCTCGCGGCCGGCCCAGGCCGAGCAGGCGGCCGCAGCCGCGGAGCTCCGTCTTTCCGATCGGGAGCTTTCGAAGATCGACGAGCTGTCGCGTCCCCGCTAGCGCCACCGACTTTCACCGCACGCCGAGATGGCGCGCCGCCGCGCCTCGGCGGCCTTCTTCTCCGGCATGGGGGGCGCGGCGCTCCTGTTTACCAAGGCGGGACGGGCTGGTATCTTCCATCCATGGAAACCGCGGCCCTTCTGAGAGAGTTGGCCGAGGCGCGCGGGCCTTCGGGCTACGAGAGCGGGGTCAGCTCGATCGTCCGCGCACGGTTCGGCGCCTGCGCGCCCGAGGTCCGCACCGACACCCTGGGCAACTGCATTGCCCACCTCCCGGCGTCGGGCGCGGCAGAGGGCCCGTCGAGCGCCGCACGCCCTTCCCTCATGCTCGCCGCCCACATGGACGAGATCGCCCTGATGGTTTCCCAGGTCGAGAAGGGCTTCCTCCGCTTCACGCAGGTCGGCGGGTTCGACCCCCGGGTGCTCTTCGGCCAGGAGGTGGTGGTCCACGGGACCCGCGACCTGCCGGGCCTGGTGGTGAGCGTTCCCCCCCATTTCACCGATGCCGCGGAACGGGAGAAGCCGGTGCCGCTGGAGAAGCTGTTCATCGACACGGGGCTCCCGGCCGCGGAGGTGGAGAGTTTCGTGCGGGTGGGAGACCTCGTCACGCTGCGCGGGCGCTGGACCGAGCTATCCGGCGGGTACGCCGCGTGCAAGTCCCTGGACGACCGCGCCGGGGTCGCCGCGGTCGTGCTGTGCCTGGAGGAGCTCTCGCGGCGCACGCGTGCCTGGGACGTGTTCGCGGTGGCAACCGTCCAGGAGGAGATCGGGATCCGCGGCGCGATTACCGGCGCCTTCGGCGTGGCACCGGACGCGGCCATCGCGCTGGACGTGACCTTCGGCACCCAGCCGGGCCTGGGTGCCCCGGATGTCGTGAAGATGGACGCCGGGCCCAGCCTGTGCATTGGACCGAACTTCCACCCGCGCCTGTTCGACCGGCTCGTCGAAGCCGCGAAGAGCATCGAGTGCCCCTACCAGGTGGAAGCCATCCCGGGAGCCAGCGGCACCGACGCCTGGCAGATCCAGGTGAGCCGCTTCGGCGTGCCCTGCGCCCTGGTCGGGATTCCCGTGCGCAACATGCACACGCCGGTGGAAACCATCTGCCTTCGGGACCTGGACAGGACGGGCCGGCTCCTGGCCGAGACCATCTGCCGGCTGCCTCTGGATTTCGTGGAGACGCTCGAGACGCGGGACGCGCTCGCCGGAAAGGGCCCCTGATGCTGCTGCAGAAGCTGTCCGAGGCGCACGGGGTATCGGGTCACGAGGAGGCGGTCCGCGCCATCCTGCTGGAGGAGATCCGGGGCCGGGTGGACTCCTGCCGCATCGACCGCATGGGCAACCTCGTCGCCGTGAAGAAGGGCACGGGTGGCTCGAGGCTGCGCGTGCTCGTGGCGGCCCACATGGACGAGGTGGGCCTCATGATCACCGGCGCAGAGGACTCCGGCATGCTGCGCTTCTCCACGGTGGGGGGCATAGACGAACGGATCCTGCCGGCGCGCCTGGTGTGGATCGGGGATCGGCGGGTCCCCGGGGTCATCGGGATAAAGCCGGTTCACCTCCTGGACAAGGGCGAGCGCGACCGGGTGCCCGAGGCCAAGCAGCTGTATATCGATGTCGGCGCCTCCAGCAAAGCGGAAGCGGAGAAGCTGGCGGCCCGGGGGGACGTGGCGGTCTTCGCCACCGAGTTCCGCGCCCTCTCCAGCCAGGCCGGCGGCCCGCGGATCGTGCAGGGAAAGGCGTTCGATGACCGTGTCGGGTGCGCGCTGCTCGCCGACCTGCTGGAAGGGCAGCTGCCCTTCGACCTGATCGCGGCCTTCACCGTGCAGGAGGAGGTCGGGCTGCGCGGCGCCCAGGTCGCCGCGTGGGCAGAGAAGCCGGACGCGGCAGTGGTCCTGGAATGTACCGGGGCCAACGAGGTCCCGACGAAACGGGACGTGAGCCCCTCCACGCGGCTGGGGGCGGGCGCAGCGATCACCATCCGGGACACCAGCTTCATCGCCGACCCGCGCCTGGTGGAGCTCTTCGGCGCCACCGCGAGGGAGAAGAACATCCCGCACCAGTACAAGCAGCCCAATATCGGCGGCACGGACGCTGGGGCGATCCACCGCTCGCGCGAGGGGGTGCCGTCCATCACGGTGGCGGTGCCGGCGCGCTATATCCACTCCCCGGCGGCGCTCATGGACCTGGCGGACTTCGAGTCCACCGCCGCCCTCGCGCGCGAGGCCCTGCAGCGGATGCCGCGCGCATTCCCCGGGTGAGACCGGATCAGAAGGAGACGCACGTGAAGGACTTGATCAGGAGCCTCACCGAATGCTTCGGCCCCTCCGGGCACGAGTCGGCCGTGCGCGAGCTGATCCAGCGCGAGGTCCCCAAGGGCTGGAAGACGAGCATGGATGCCATGGGCAACCTGCTCGCGCACCGGGGGAACGGCGGCGCGCGCGGCGGCGGCCGCCCGAAAGCCCCTTCCGGTGCCCACGGCCGCCGCATCATGCTGGCCGCCCACATGGACGAGATCGGGATCGTGGTGACGCACGTGGACCAGAAAGGGTTCGTGCGGTTCGGCAGCGTCGGGGGAGTGCTCCCCCTTCCGCTCACCGGCGGCCGGGTGCAGTTCGCCGGCGGGCAGACCGGGGTCATCGGCCTGGAGCGCCTGGAAGATTCCTCGCGGGTCCCCGCGATGGACAAGTTCTACATCGACGTGGGCGCCACCTCGCCCGCGGACTGCCCCGTGCGCGTGGGGGACGTGGCCTGTTTCCACCGCTCGTTCGATGACCTCGGAGGCCGCATCGTGGCCAAGGCCATGGACGACCGCATCGGGTGCGCCGTCCTGCTGCAGGTGATGAAGGAGCTGGAACGCTCGCCGCACGACCTGTGGTTCGTGTTCACCGTCCAGGAGGAGGTCGGCCTTCGAGGAGCAGGCACCTCGGGCTACGGGGTCGAGCCCGAGATCGCCCTTGCCGTGGACGTCACGCTCACGGGGGACACGCCCGAGTGCGCGCCCATGGCGGTAAGCCTCGGCTCCGGCCCCGCGGTGAAGATCAAGGACGGGGGCATGCTCGCCCACACCGGAGTGAAAGACTGGCTCCTGAAGACCGCCGAGGCCGCCACCATCCCCTGCCAGAGGGAGGTGCTCGTGCGGGGAACGACCGATGCGAGCGCCATACAGGTGTCCCGGGCCGGCGTCCCGGCCGGATGCATCTCCATCCCCAGCCGCTACACGCATTCCCCGTCGGAGATGGTGGACCTCGGGGACGTCCAGGGCGCGGTCCGTCTCCTCCTCCGCGCCCTGGCCGAGCCCGCCGACATCGGATAGTCCCCGTGGCGCTCGAACCGTGGGGACACGGGGGCCTCGATCCCCGGATCTTCGCCGCCATCGTGGAGGAGAGCCCGGCCTCCGTCATGATCACGGATCCCCTGGGCAACATCGAGTACGTCAACGGGAAGTTCGCCTCGCTCACCGGCTACTCCCGGGATGAAGTCATCGGGAAGAACCCCCGGATCCTCAAGTCCGGCGTCCAGGGGTCCGAGGTCTACGAGGACCTGTGGAAGACCATCCGCGAGGGCCGCGAGTGGCGCGGGGAGCTGTGCAACCGCAAGAAGAACGGCGAGCTGTACTGGGAGCTTGCCGCCATCTCCGCAATCCACGACGAGAACGGCGCCATCGCCCATTACCTGGGCATCAAGGAGGACATCACCGACCGAAAGTCCATGGAGCATCTCCTGCGCCAGGCCACCGCCGCCGCCGAGGCGGCCAACCGGGCCAAGAGCCGGTTCCTCGCGGACATGAGCCACGAGCTTCGAACGCCGCTGAACTCCATCCTCGGGTTCAGCCAGCTGATGGAGCTGCAGGGAGACGAGGGCCTGTCCGAGAAGCAGCGCGAGTACCTGCGGTGGATCCGGGAGGGGGGAGAGCACCTGCTGGAGATGGTCAACGACGTGCTGGACCTCTCCAAGGTGGAGGCGGGCAAGGTGGAGCTGGAGAAGTCCGGGATCAACCCCGGGCTCCTCATCCGGCGCGTCCTCACGACGGTGCGCACGCTCGCCGCAAAGAAACACCTGCGCACCGTCCTCGAGGTCCCCGAGGACCTGGGGGTGCTGGACGCCGACGAGGTGAGAATCAAGCAGGTGCTGTACAACCTGCTTTCCAACGCGATCAAGTTCACCCCGGCGGAGAAGCGCATCGGGGTGGAGGCGCGCGCCGAGGCCGGTACCCTCGTCCTGAAGGTGTGGGACGAGGGAATCGGGATCCCCGCCGGCGATCTGCCCCGGATCTTCGAGCCCTACGCCCAGTCCCGCTCACGGCGGACGGAGGAAGGCACGGGCCTGGGCCTGGCCATCGTGAAGCGCCTCGTGGAGCTGCACGAAGGCACGGTCTCCCTGGAAAGCGTCGTGGACAAGGGCAGCACGTTCACCGTCCGGATCCCGGGCCTGCACCCCGCCCCCGCGGCGGGAGAGCTCGTGGCCGCGCCGGCGCGGGTTTCTTCCGAAGAGGTCCCCGACCTCGAGGGCAAGACGGCGCTCGTCGTGGACGACAATCCCGCCAACCGGGCGCTCATGGAGCGGATCCTCGGCGCGTTCGGCTGCACGGTGCTGTCCGCCGGCAGCGGCGAGGAAGCCCTGCTCATCGCCGGCAAGTCGCCCTGCGACCTGGTGTTCATGGACATCCAGCTCCCCGGCATGAACGGGATCGAGGCCATGTGGAAGCTGAGGGAGCAGGGGGTTCGCGGGCCGTTCGTGGCCCTCACCGCCTTCGCCATGAAGGGGGACGCCGAGCGCTTCCTGTCCGAGGGGTTCGACGGGTTCATCGCGAAGCCGGTGCGCATCGCGGAGATCGTCTCGTTTCTTGAGGGCGTTTGAAGAAAGGGGGGTTCGTTGGGCCAGCCGCTGGGAGTGGGCATCATCGGGTACGGCTTCATGGGGAAGGTGCATGCCTACGCGTATCGATCGATTCCCTTCTACTACGACCCACCCCCGGTGGACGTCCGGCTGGTCGCGGTGGCCGCCTCCTCTGCGGCGACCGCGGAGGCGGCGCGCCGGCACGGCGGGTTCGAGACTTCCACCGATGACTGGCGTCGCCTCGTGGAGCGCAGGGATGTCTCCATCGTCAACATCTGCTCGCCCAACGGCCTGCACGCCGAGCAGCTGAAAGCGGCCCTGGCGGAGGGCAAGCACATCTACTGCGACAAGCCGCTGACCGTGACCCTGGCGGAGGCGGAACTGGTCCGACAGGCGATGGCGGGCTGGAAGGGCATCGGGCAGGTGGCGCTGAACAACCGGTTCTTCTCCGGCCCGCAGCGGGCGAAACAGCTCATTCAGGAGGGGTTCCTGGGCACCCCGATCAGCTTCCGGGCGATGTTCCTGCACTCCGGCAGCGTGGACCCGTCCGCGCCTCTGAAGTGGAAACTCCAGGGCTCCAGGGGCGGCGGGGTCCTGCGGGACCTCGGCTCACACCTCCTGGACTTCGTGGACTGGCTGGTCGGGCCCGTGGTGGAGCTGCGGGCAGAGTCCCGGATTCTTCACGCCACCCGGCCGGACGGCAAGGGCGGGACGGCACGAGTGGATGCGGAAGACCAGGTGATTTTCACCGCGCGCCTGGCGGGTGGAGCCATGGGGACGCTGGAGGCGTCCAAAATCGCCACGGGCACGGAGGACGACCTGCGGGTGGAGCTGCACGGCTCCCACGGGGCGATCCGGCTCGACCTGATGCAGCCGGATTTCGTGGAGATCTTCAGCCTCGAGGATGCCGGCCAGCCGCTGGGAGGCACCCGCGGCTGGAAGAAGATCCCCGCGATGAACCGCTACCCCTCTCCCGGCGGGCTGCCCAATCCCCGCATCACCACGGGATGGCTGCGCAGCCACGTGCACTCCCAGTACACGTTCCTGAAAGGCGTGGCGGAAGGCCGGCAGCCCGATCCCTCCCTCGAGCGAGGGATCGAAGTTCAACGGCTCATGGACTGCGCGGAGCGCTCCGTTCGGTCCGGGACGTGGGAGACCGTGACCCGTCCGTAGTCCCGGAGGGCCGCGGGCAGGTCCGCACGGCCTTCGGCCGCGCTAGTTCCCGTTGTCCAGGTCGCTGGGTTCGATCGCCCAGGTGAACTCCTTCTTGGCCTTCGGGTCGATCGTCATGTTGAACTTGTACTCGTCGTCGTTCTCGTCCACCGCCATCAGGTTGTACCTCACCTTGTCCTTGCCCACGGTCAGCACGAAGCTGTGCTGGTCGCCGTCGGCGATGGTGGTCTCCTCGTCCAGCAGGTCCACGCCCCACGCATCGGAGTCGTCCGGGGAGACGAAGAGGTACTGCAGCTCGTGACCGGTGGCGTTCTCGATGTGGACGGTGGCCAGGGTGAAGTCCGGCGCTTCCTTGTTGAGGCTCTTCTTCGTAAGCTTCACGCTGGCTTCCTTGCCGTCGGTCAGCGCGAAGTCCCGGAGCTCGAACTTGTTCCCCTGGTCGTCGGTGGCCATGATGTCGAACTTGAAGGACTTGTCAGGGTAGTGCACGTAGTATCCGAGGGTCGCGCCGTCCTTGAGCACGTAGTCTGCACCGATGATGTCGGGCCCCCAGTACTTGCTGTCTCCGGGAGAAAGGAAGATCATCTCGATCTTCGTGCCCGTGAGGTTCTGGAACGTGATCTTGTTCAGCTCATCAGGGTTGAACGCGAATGCCGCGGCGGCGGAAACCGCGGCGAGCACGAGAGCCGCCAGTGCGATCCTGCGCATCGTAGTCCTCCTTCTTCTTCCCGAGTGCCTCCCCGAGTATATCCCATGCCCACGAGGGGCATCAAACTCCTTCCGTTGGCGCGTCCTTCCCGGGGCGGGGCGATTCCGGCTACACTGCGGCCCACGTACGGGAGTACCCGTTCGACGAGTACGTGGTACGGGAGTACCCGTTCGACGAGTACGTCGTCCCGGAGGAGCGTGCGTCGATGCCGAAGGATTTCCTTTTCACCTCGGAATCCGTCAATGAAGGCCACCCCGACAAGGTCTGCGACCAGATCGCCGACGCGCTGCTGGACAGCCTGATCGCGCAGGACCCCGGGTCGCGCGTCGCAGTGGAGTGCATGATCTCCACGGGCAGCGTGCACGTGGCCGGGGAGGTCACCACGAAGGGGTACGCGGACGTGCAGAGGATCGCCCGCGGGATCCTCCAGGAAGTCGGGTACTCCAACCCCGAGTTCGGCATCGACTGGCAGGACGCGGGGGTGTGGGTGTCCCTGCACGAGCAGAGCAGCGAGATCGCGCGGGGCGTGGGCGGAGAAGGGGGGCGCCCGCACGGCGCTGGGGACCAGGGCATCATGTTCGGCTACGCCTGCGACGAGACCCCCGAGCTGATGCCGCTTCCCATCATGCTGGCCCACCGCCTGTGCATGCGCATGTCCGAGGTCCGCCGCGCGCGCCTCATTCCCGACCTGGGACCCGACGGCAAGAGCCAGGTCACCGTGGAGTACCGCGACGGCAGGCCCGTGCGCGTGGCCTCCGTGGTCATCGCCCAGCAGCACGGTAAGAGCCTCGTGGAGAGCCGCCTGCGCCGCGAAATGATCGAGGCGGTGATCCGCCCCGTCTGCGGCACGCTCTACGACGACGGCACCAGGACGTTCATCAACGCGGCGGGGACGTTCACCGTCGGCGGTCCCGAGGCGGACACGGGAGTCACCGGCCGAAAGACCGTGTCCGACACCTACGGCGGCATGGCGCGCAGCGGCGGCGGGGCGATCTCCGGGAAGGACCCGACCAAGGTCGACCGCTCGGGAACCTACGCGGCGCGGTGGATCGCCAAGAACGTGGTGGCCGCCGGCCTGGCCCGCCGGTGCGAGATCCAGCTCTCCTATGTCATCGGCGAGCCCAGCCCGACCAGCATCTTCATCGATACCTTCGGCACGGGGCGCCGGGAGGAGCAGGAGATCGAGGGGCTGGTGCGGCGGCGGTTCCCGCTCACGCCCGCCGCGATCATCACGGAGTTGGACCTGAACCGGCCGATCTACCGGGGCACGGCCGTGTTCGGCCACTTCGGGCGGGAACGCCCGGAGTTCACGTGGGAACGGACGGACCGGGCCGCTGCCCTGGGAACGGAAGCGGGCCTGTAGATGGCGGCCCCCCGGAAGTACCGCGCGGTCCTGTTCGATTTCGACGGCACGCTTACCCACCCCGGCGCGCTGGATTTCCCCGCGCTGCGCCGGGCGCTGGACTGCCCGCCGGGAACGCTGATCCTCGAGTACATCGATGCCCTGCCCACGGAGGAAGAGCGCAGCCGGAAGCGGAGCATCCTCGCGGATTTCGAGACGGCCGCCGCGCGCGCCTCGGTCCCCAACGAGGGCGCCGAAGAGACCGTCGCGCTGCTGCGGCGCCGGGGGATCCGCGTGGGGATACTTACGAGGAACACCCGGGCGTCCGTGCTCACCTCCCTGGCGAACTTCCCCTCGCTGAAAGAAGCGGACTTCGACGTCATCCTGACCCGGGAGAGCGGCGGCCGACCCAAACCCCACCCCGACGGCGTGCTTGCCGCGGCAGGGGCGATGGGCGTGTCCGTGGGCGAGCTGCTCGTGGTGGGAGACTTCATATTCGACATCGCGGCCGGAAACGCGGCGGGCGCGGCCACGGCGCTGCTCACCAACGGCAGCGGCCCCCCGGGGGCCGGCACGGGGACCACCACGGGGACCAGCCATGCCCCCGTTTCCGTTGCGGCGGTGCCGGACCACACCATCGCGAGGCTCGATGAGCTCGCGGGAATCGTCGGTCTTTAGTCCCCCGTCACGGTCACCACGACCGTGCGCCGCCTCGGCCTCACGTCGCATTCCAGCAGGAAGATCTGCTGCCACGTCCCGAGCACGGGCCGGCCGCCGGTGACGGGCACGCTCATGGACTGGCCCAGCAGCGTTGCCTGCAGGTGCGAGTGACCGTTGCCGTCGTGCCAGGCCCTCTCGTGCTTGTACGACCGGCTCGGCGGGAGGAGCTGGTCCAGCGCCTCGGGGAGGTCCTGCGCAAGGCCGGGCTCCAGCTCGATGCTGCCCACCGCCGCGGTGCTGCCCACCACGGCGACGTGGACCATCCCGATGGAGATGCCCGACTGCTCGACCATCCCCGCCACCTCTCCCGTGAGGTCGTGGATGTCCCGGTGACCCGAAGTGGAAAGGGATATCTCCTTCTGCCACGTCATCCGCGGTTTCCCCCTGCCCCGTTGCGCGGCGCCGTCCGGCGTGCAAGCTCCTCCCGGGGCAGCTCGAACACGAGGAAGTCGTTCTCCTGCTCCCAGCTGGCAAGGCCGCGGCCGGCCGCCCACCGGCGGAAGCGATCGCCCGGCGGCACCATCCACTCCAGCTCGCACGTCGTGGCGCCCTCGGGCCCGTCGGCCGAGCTCTCCGCCAGGCTGCGGAACGCCTCGTCCAGCAGGGCTCCGGCCGCATCGTCGTCCTCCGCGTCCAGGCACACCAGCCTCGCGGCCGTGCGCCCCGGCCGGCGGACGACCGTCCAGGCGGCCAGCCCTTCCAGCCCGTGGCGTCCGTAGACTCCGCGGCATGCGCCGGTCGCCGCGTAGCGCTCGAGAAAGCGGGCGGGGGACCACGGGTACGCCTTCCATCCCTCCGCGATGAGTCCCTGGGTCTCTTCGAAATAGCGGCAGCGCGCCAGGAACTCCCGGATGGCCTGCTCGTCGCGGACCGCCGCCGCTTCCCGACGGCTGACAAGCCGCGCGGCGCGCTCGCGGGAAACCCGGCCCAGGAGGTCCACGCGCGAGCCTTCCCACGCCTTCACGGAAAGGACCGTGCGCACGCGGAACCCCACTCGCTCGTTGGTGACGATCGAGGCCCGGTTCTTCACGTACGTGGCGAATCTCACCGAGGTCAGCTCCGTGCGCCCGGCGAGCCGGGACAGGAGGTATTCCACGGCGGCGCTTCCCAGGCCTCGCTTGCTCACCTGGGGATCCTTTCGCAGGCCTTCCAGCCACGCGTCGGTGTCCGTGAGGAACGAGAGCTTCGCGCAGCCCACCACCCTGCCGTCCAGCAGCACCGCCGCGAACTCGCCCTGCCCGTCCGTGACCCATTCGTCGAACACGGCGGGGAGGTAGTCGGTCCCCTCCCAGATCCGGGAGGCGATCGCCAGTATGGCGGGCTTGTCAGACGGCACCATGCGCCGAAGCGTGAAGGGCGATGAGCTCACGGGCCGTTCACCGCCGGTCCGCGGCCGATCCACGCCAGCATCAGGGTATACTCCGCCGGTCCCTGCCGGCGGAAGGAGCCCAGCCGCGGCGAGCAGCTCGTGCAATCGGTAACGACCAGGATGTCCTCCACTCCCGCCTCGCGCAGGAGCACCAGGTTGGCCTCGCGAAGGTCCAGCCTCGGATGCGCGGCGTCCGGGATCACCGCGGCGGTGCCGTAGCGTCCGCGGAAGAGCGCGGCACGGTCCGGCGGGACGGTGTAGCAGCACGCCCCGATCCCGGGGCCGATGACCGCGGTGATCTCCCCGGGCCGGGACCCGAACCGGGAGCGCAGGAGGAGGATCGCCTCCGCAACGATGCCGGTTCCCTTCCACCCCGAATGCACGATGCCGACGGCCCCGGTGCGGCGGTCCGCGAGCCAGATCGGCAGGCAGTCCGCCACGGTGACGGAGAGCACCACGTCCTCCCGCCGGGTGAGAAGCCCGTCGGCCTCCGTGGCGGCGACCTCGGCCGCGGATTGCCCTTCCACGACGAGCACGCGCCGGGAATGGACCTGCCGCGCCCCGTAGAGGAGCTCACGCGGGACCCCCAGCCGCTCGCGCAGCCGCTGCCGGGAGGGAAGAACCGCTTCCCGTGCAATGGCCATGTCGCCGGCCGCGGCCAGGGAAATTCCGGCAGCCGCCCCCGCGGTGACGGGAACCGCGCAGGCGAGCTCCCCGCCTTTCGGCAAGGACATCCGGCGCACGCCGGTCACCGAAGGTGACGTTCCCCCCGTCATTTCTCCAGGGCCTCCATGCATAAAGTCCGGGGCTAGCATACACATTTGGGCGGCCAGGGGAATAGTGCGGACGCCTCGCCGCCCGCATCCCCCACGGAGGAACCCCGCCAATGCATGGAGTCTATGCGCTTTCGGCAGGCCGTTGGGTGCTTGCCGTCTTTACCGCCCTGTGCACCGGCGTGGCCAAGACCGGCATCCCTGCACTGGGAATCCTCCTGGCCCCGCTGTTCGCGGAGGTGCTGCCCGCACGAGTCTCCACCGGGGCGCTCCTTCCCCTTCTCATCTCGGCGGATGCCTTTGCCGTCATCTTCTGGCGCCGACACGGCTCGTGGAAGCACCTCGCGCGGCTGCTGCCCTGGGCGGTGATCGGCATCGCGGCCGGTTTCTTCGCCCTGGGCAGGATCAATGACCAGCAGATGCGCTACGTGCTGGGAGCCATCGTCATCGTCATGCTCGGAGTCCACGTCTACCGGGAGTACGTCCTGGGGAAGGACGCCTCGATCCCCAACTTCTGGTGGTTCGAGGCGATCGCCGGGTTCCTGGGCGGGGCTACGACGATGATCGCCAACGCCGCCGGGCCTGTCATGATGATCTACCTTCTCTCCATGCGCCTCCCGAAGGAGCAGTTCATCGGGACCGCTGCGTGGTTCTTCTTCATCGTGAACTGGCTGAAGGTCCCCTTCAGCATCGGCCTGGGGCTCATCAACGCGGACTCCCTGGCCTTCAATGCCGTGCTCGTCCCCGGGGTGGTGGCCGGGGCGTTCGCCGGCCTGTACCTCGCAAAGAGGATCCCCGAGAAGGCGTTCATGATCGCGGTCGAGGCGCTCACCCTGGCCTCCGCGGTGAAAATGTTCTTCTAGCCCGCGTTTGCCCGGAGGCCAGCCTGCGCGGTACTTTTCCCCAGGAGGCCCCCCATGATACTCGTGCGCAACATCTTCCAGATCAAGTTCGGCCGCATGAAGGAAGCCAAGGAGCTGTGGAAGGAGGGACTGAAGTTCGTGAATCCCTCCAGCCATCCCCGCCTGCTCACCGACCTGACCGGCCCGTTCTACACGCTCGTCCTGGAGACGACCCACAAGGACCTGCAGGCGATGGCCGCCGACATGCAGGGCGAGATGAACCAGGCCGCCTTCGGCGCCTGGTACCAGAAGTTCATCCCGCTCGTGGATTCCGGGAGCCGCGAGATGTTCACCATCGAGTAGTCCCCGCCGCACGGCCCGCTTCCGCGCAGCGGGCCTGCCCCCGGCTGCCCTCCGAGCGGCCCACCAGTTCCCATCCTGCCTCCCCACGCTTGACTGTTTCGTCCTCGAATATTATCTTTTCGAATATTACGGTTACGTAATAACCGTTACGCAGGAAGAAACCGTGAACGAAATGGCATTGGTCGAGCTGTTCTGGAACGTCTACCGCAGGATCGCGAAGCGGCTTGCCCCCGTGGCGCGCCGCCAGGGCTTGTCCATGTCCGAGCTGGTGGTGCTGTGGAAGGCGCACAAGCTGGGCGAGTGCCGCGTCACCGCACTTGCCGAGGACCTTGGAGTCCCGCCCAGCACGCTCACCGGCATGACCGACCGTCTCGTGGAGGCCGGCTGGCTGGAGCGGGAGAGGGACCCCGAGGACCGCCGGGCGGTGGTGATGAAGAGCACGCCGGCGCTGGGCGACCTTATCCGCAGCCTGAAGCACGAAGGGTCGCGGACTCTGGAGAGGGCCCTGCGGGGCGTGCCCTCCGACGTCCGCGATCGCCTCGGAGCAGACCTGACCCGCCTTCTGGAAAGCCTCGAGCAGGAAGAGAGCGTGGAGTGAGTGAGCTGGCACGCGCCCGACCGGGCGCCCCCGTTACCGGGCCCTTCCAGGCGGCAGGCCACGGCGAAGAAGCCGCCGAACGGCCCATGTCCCACTGGATCGCACCGGTGCTCGTCGCCCTGATCGGCGCCTTCATGTCCATCCTGGACACGAGCATCGTGAACGTGGCCATCCCGACGATCATGAACGTGTTCAACGTCGGCACCACCGAGGTGCAGTGGGTGAGCACGATCTACATGCTCGCCCTCGGCGTGGTGGTCCCCTTCTCCGGCTGGCTCGGGGACCGGATCGGGTTCAAGCGCCTCTACATCCTGTCCATGGGAACGTTCGTGGTGGGTTCCCTGTTCTGCAGCATCGCATGGAGCATGAACTCCCTGGTTTTTGCCCGGGTCATCCAGGCGGTGGGCGGGGGGATGATCATGCCGACCACCATGGCAATGATCTTCCGGATGGTGCCCAAGAGCCAGTTCGGGGCCGCCATGGGCATCTTCGGGATCGCCCTCCTCGTTGCCCCCGCGATCGGCCCCACGCTGGGCGGCTACCTCGTGGAGTACGTGGACTGGAGATGGATCTTCACGATCAACCTGCCGGTAGGAGCCATCGGGATCCTCCTGTCGTTCTTCATCCTGCCGGAGTTCCAGTCCAAGCATCCGGGGAAGCTGGACGTCGCGGGAGGCATCACCTCGGCCGGGGGCCTGTTCTGCCTCCTGCTGGCCCTCACCAAGGGAGCCGATTGGGGATGGGGCGCTGAGCAGACCGTCCTGCTGTTCGTCGTGAGCTTCTTCCTCTTCGTGCTGTTCATCTACCTGGAGCTCACGTCCGACAATCCGCTCCTCGACCTGAGCGTGTTCAAGTACCGGTCCTTCACCATGGCCAATCTCATGGTGATCGTGACCAACATCGTGATGTTCTCCGGTCTCTTCTTCCTTCCGCTCTTCCTGCAGAGCTTTCGAGGCCTCGGAGCCATGGAGACCGGCATGCTTATGATGCCCGGCGCGCTGATCTCGGGCTTGATGATGCCCGTGTCGGGCCGGCTGTTCGACAAGCTCGGTCCCCGGCCGCTCGCGATCACCGGCGTGCTGCTGCTCATGTTCATCACCTGGCTTTTCCATTACCTGAACCTGGCCACCGCCACCTCGACGATCGTTCTCTGGACGGTCATGCGGGGATTCGTCATGCCCCTGACCATGATGCCCGCGCAGACCGCCGCCATGGTGGAGATTCCCACCGCCCTCGTGGGCAGGGCCTCGGCGCTCACGAACATCATCCAGAGGGTGTCCAGCTCGTTCGGGATCGCGGTGCTCACCTCGGTCCTCGCCACCCGGCAGGCGCTGCACGGCAACTGGCTCGCGTGGACGGTCACCCAGGCGAACCCCGCCGCCATGAGCGCGCTCAACCATGCCGGCGCCCTGATGGGCGGAGGCGCGAAGGGCCGCGGCATGGCGCTCATGTATCTCCAGGGGATGGCGATGAAGACGGGATTCGTCAACGCCATCGACGATGTGTTCATCATCTCCGCGATCATCACGGCAGTGGCGATCATCCCCGCCTTCTTCCTGAAGAAGGGCAAGGGGGGCGGGGCTCGCATGGGAGCGGCAGCCGAATAGCATCGGGCGCGAAACACATCACAGGGAAGGAACATTCATGTCACGAAGAAACATCATCCTCATTGTACTTGCGGTCGCCCTCCTGGCCATTGCCGGCATCGTAGGGTTCTATGCGGTCGAGGGGGCCCGCTACGTTGCCACGGATGACGCGCGCGTGTCGGCGGACGTGGTCTCGGTCAGTCCCGAGATCGTCGGCAAGCTGCTGGAGTGGCGCGTGAAGGAGGGAGACAAGGTGGCCAAGGACGACGTGCTGGGCCGGCAGGACCTCGGCACGGCGCTCACCTCGGGCGCGCTCAACCCGCAGGCCATGGGCTCCGTGGCCGGCGTCGCCGCGGAAAAGGCCGTGCTGAAAGCGCCCATCGCGGGGCAGATCATCCTGTCCACGGCGGTCGTGGGGGAAATGGCCGCCCCGGGCATGTCGCTGGCCATGATCGCGGACACGGACAACCTGTACATCAGCGCCAACGTGAAGGAAGGGGACATCGCGCGGGTGAGAATCGGCCAGCCGGTGGATTTCACCGTGGACGCCTTCCGCAGCCGCACCTTCCACGGCAGGGTGCAGACGATCGGACGGGCCACCGCGTCCACCTTCTCGCTGCTTCCGGCGCAGAACTCCGGGGGCAACTACACGAAGGTCATCCAGGTCATCCCGATCAAGGTCAGCATCCTGGATGCGGGGGACGCCCGGCTCATGGTCGGGATGAACGCGTCCATCCGGATTTCCATGCAATCGTCGGCCAGGGGTGACGGCCAGGGGGGAAGCCTGTGAAACTTCGTACTCGTTCCTTGTACCTGCTCGCCGCGGCTACCGCGGTCTCCATCGCCCTCGCCGGCTGCGCTCCGAAGAGCGCCCCGCGCATCACCGTGAAGACGGCGCCGGCCCGCGAGGACCGGATCGTGCGGACCGTCGAGTTTTCGGGGGTGCTCGTGCCCAACCGCACGGTGAACGTGTTTTCCAAGATCGCCGGGCAGGCGACCTCGGTCACCACGGACGTCGGCGGCAAGGTCCGGGCCGGGCAGCTCCTGGTGCAGATCGACACCAAGGAGCTGAACGCCCAGCTTGCCGTGGCCGAGGCCTCCGCGTCGGGCGTTTCCGACCAGGCCGGCTCGGTGAAGACCAGCCTGGAGACCGCCCGGCTGACACTGTTGTTGGCCCAGCGCTCGTATGACCGCACCAAGACCCTCCTCGACACCAAGGTGGTCACGCAGAGCCAGCTCGACGACGCGCAGACCAAGCTTGACCTGGCGAAGGCCGCCTACGACACGGCAAGCCACCAGTACCAGACCGTGAGCGGTTCGGGCCTCGCCCAGGCGCAGGCGCAAGTCAACCTCATCAAGGTCCAGATCTCCAACAGCACCATCACGAGCCCCATCAACGGGATCGTGACGAACCGCAACATCAACCCCGGAGAGATCACCTCCGTGAGCGCGCCGCTGTTCACCGTCTCGGACCTCGCCACCCTGAAGCTCCAGGGCAACGTGTCCCAGGACGACGTGGTCCGACTCGCCGTGGGCGGCACGGTGAAGGTGATCGTGGATGCCCTTTCCACGCGGACCTACACGGGCAGGATCGAGCAGGTCGGCCCCATCGCCGCCGCCACCGGGCAGTATTTCCCCGTTGTCGTGAGCCTGCGGAACGACGGACGGCTCTTCGCCGGCATGACCGCGAAGGCTTCCCAGGAGTGGACGAGCGGCCAGGGGATCGTCGTGCCCCTTTCCGCGGTGACGGATCCCCGCGACGGCGCGGCGAGCGTCTTCATCATTTCCGACGGCAGGGCCCACAGGAGGGACGTAACCCTGGGGCCGCGCAACGACACGGAGGTCCAGGTGCTGTCCGGCCTGGCTTCCGGCGAAATGGTTGCGACCTCCAGCGTGAGCTCTCTCCTGGACGGCGTGGAGGTGGCGCAATGACCAGGGGCCCGATCGCCGCCGCGCTGATCACGCTGGCTGCGCTCGCTGCCGGGGCGCAGTCCGTCGGGACCGATGCGGTCTCCCTGACCGTGGAGCAGGCCGTTGCCCGGGCGCTGGCCAGCCAACCGATGATCCTGCAGGCGCAGGCATCCTTGGAAGCTGCAAGGGCGCGCGTGGGCGAAGCCCAGAGCGCGTACTGGCCCAACATAAGCGCGAGCGGCTCCTATACCCGCATCGAGCCGGACCAGAGCGTCTCCATCACCATCCCGATGCTGGGCTCATTCTCCCTGTTCGTTCCCACGGACAACTACGATGTCCACCTCGGCCTCAACCAGGTCGTCACGCAGTTTGGAAAGCGCGATGCGCAGGTGAAGATCGCCGAAAGCGGGGCAACGACGGCTCGAATCGGCGTGGAACAGGCAAAGACCGCCGTCGGCTACCAGGCCGCGCAGGTGTTTTACACGGCGCTCTTCCTCCAGGGGCAGTCTGCAGCCCTGGACGAGCAGTACGACAATCTCCAGCAGCATCTGCGGGTCATCGAGATCCGCGAGCAGACCGGCTCCGCCACCCGCCTGGAAATCCTTTCCACGCAGGTCCGCATGGCCTCCCTGCAAAGCCAGCGGGCGGACGCGCAGACCCAGCTTCGCAAGCAGCTGGTCGCCCTGAGCCAGTTGACCGGGCTGGCCGCGGGCACCGAAATCCAGCTGGCGGGAACCTTCACCCCCGGTGCGGAGACCGCAGACTCCGAGGCGCTCGTCTCCGCGGCCCTTGAGAAGCGCACCGAGGTCCGCCAGGCCGCGGAAGCGCAGCGCGCGGCGGAGCTTGGCGCGCAGCTCGCCCTCGATTCGCTCTACCCCACGCTCTCGGCCCGGGGCGCCGTCGGGTGGCGCAACGGCCTGGAGCCGAACCCCAAGAACCTGACGTTCAACTGGTCGGCGGGAGTAGCGGTGAGCGTCCCGGTGTTCCAGGGGTTCCTGGTGGCGCGCTCGATGGACGAGGCGCGCGGCAAGGTGGACGCGGCGAAGGCCGCCGCGCAGGCCGCCCGGCTCTCGGTGACGACGCAGGTGCTGCAGGCGTACCAGGACGTGCTGGGCGCGCGCGAGCAGGTGGCCATTACCGCGGCAGCCCTGGACCAGGCGAAGCAGATGGTGGACGTGGCCAAGGTCCAGTACGACATCGGTGTCATCACCAACCTGGAGTACCTGGACGCCCAGACCGCGCTGGAGACCGCCAATATCACCAACCTCGCGGCCCGGTACAAGGAAGTCCTCAGCGAGTACGCGCTTCGGCAGGCTACCGGAGAGGCGCTGGCGCGGTGAAGCAAAGCGATGATGGCACGCGCAGGCAAAAACCGGCGGCGGCTGCGGCCCGGACTGCCTAGGCCAGGAGATCCGCCACCGGCAGCCGCACGGTGAACTCGCTGCCCGCCCCGAGATCCGAGGTGACGCTCACCGTTCCCTCGTGCAGCTCGGTGAGCCGTCGAACGAGGCTCAGGCCCAGCCCGGTGCCCGAGATGGCGGCCGTGGCCTCCGTGCGGGCGCGGTAGAACTCGTCGAACACTCTGGCGCAGTCCTCGGGGGAGATGCCGATGCCGTGGTCCCGGATTGCCACGCTCACGTACATCCCCTGGCGCTCGATGCGCACCGCCACGTTCCCGCCGTCGCGGGAATACTTGACCGCGTTCTCCACGAGGTTGGAGAAGATCATGAAGAGGGCTTCCCGGTCGGCAAGCACGCGGGAGCCGGGCCCTTCGTCTGACACGTCGAGAGAGATTCCCCGCTGGGACGCGCTGTCCCGGCTCGCCTCCACCGCCCGGGCTACGGCTTCCGCCACCGCTACCGGGGCACGGGCGAGGGAAAAGTTCCCCGTCTGGATGGCCGTGAGGTTGATGAGCTCGTTCACCATGGCCCGCAGGTTCTTCACGCGCAGCTGGGCGCGCTCCAGCATCCGCCGTTCTTCCGCCGGGTCGGCCTTGAGCATGCCGCTCAGCACCAGGTTCAGCCAGCCCTCGGTCGCGGCCAGGGGGCTTTTTACTTCGTGGGCGACGAGGGAGACGAACATGGATTTCGCCGTGTCCAGCTTCGCCAGCTCCGTGACGTCACTGAAGACCGCCACCGCCCCCGAGGTCTCGCCGCTGGGCTCGATGATGGGGCTCACGTTCACCATGTACGTGGCGGCTCCCAGCGGGATCTGTCGGGAGAGGATCATGAAGCCCCCGGGGGAGTCGATGACCAGGTTCACGATCTCCCGCACGTCGGGGCTCTCGACCTGGTCCAGCGGAAAGGGCAGCGGCCGGTGCGCGCAGTCGGGAAGAATCCGTGCGGCCGCGTTGTTCGACAATACTACGAGCTTTTCCAGGTTGATCACGAGGATCCCGTCGGTCATCGCCGCGATGATCGTGTTGCTGCGGGAGCGCTCGGAGGCGACCTCCAGGAGCCGCTTCTCCCTCTCCTCGCGCAGCCGGCGGGCTTCAATCGAAAGGGCCCTCTTCTCCAGGCCGTTCTTGATGGCAAGGAGGAGCTCGTCCGGCGTGAAGGGCTTGGGAATGTAGCTGTAGGCACCCTGGCGCGTCCCCTCCACCGCCGTGTCCAGCGTGGCGTGGGCGGTGATGATGATGGGAATGAGATCGGGGTCCCGGCTGCGGGCTTCCTGGATCAGCTCCAGCCCGGACATCCGGGGCATCTGCAGGTCCACCAGCAGCACGTCGAACGGGCCGCGCTCGGTGAACTGCTCCAACCCCGCCTTGCCGTCGCCCGCGGTGACCACCTCGTAGCCGTCCGAGGCGAGGATCTTTCGGCAGCCTTCGCGCACGCCCAGCTCGTCGTCTACCACGAGGATGCGCGCGGCGTGCGGCTGGCTCACGGTGTCGGCTCCCTCATGCGGGTGAGCTCCTTCACCCGGGCCAGGAGCTGCGCCGGCGGCACCGGCTTGTCAAAGAAGGCCTCGGCATTCATGGCGGCGAGGTCCCCGGCCGAGCGGGGCCGGAAATCGAAGCCCTTCTGGCTGGCCACGGCGGAGACGATGATCATGGGGATGGAAGAGAACCGTGGGTCGGAGCGGACGGCCCGGGCGAAGGTGAATCCCGCGTCCAGGGATTTCATCATCAGGTCCGTGATCAGGAGCGCCGGCCGCTCGGCAGCGGAGGCGGCGCCCAGCGCCTCCAGCGCCTCCCGGGACTCGGAGAAGCACCGTGTGCGGTACCCGCCGGCGTCGAGGATGGCCTTCTCCATCTCCAGGAAGTCCTTGTCGTCATCCACGAGGAAAATGAGCGGGGACTCACTCATCCGGCCTGGCTCCCCGGGCGTGCCACGGGCTGCCCCCCGGCCTGCCCTCGCAGCGCCCTGCCCACGATGGTGAGCAGCAGCTGCGGCTCCACGGGCTTCTCCAGCAGCGCGTCCACGGGCAGCCACGTGCGGTCGGGCTCCAGGTGGAACGGGATGCGGTCGTTCACCGAGGTGATCATGATGAGCGGGATGCTCTTGGTGTGCTCGGAGTTTCGAAGCTCGCGGGACACGTCGAACCCGTCGTCGCGGCTCTCCATGACCATGTCCAGGATGATCACGTCGGGCCGGCGGGCCGCGACCTCGGCGAGGCACTGCCTCCCGCTGTAGGCCACGCGCACGCCGTAGCCGTTCTGCTCCAGCAGGATGCGGTTCATCTCCACGAAATCCGCGTCGTCGTCAACCAGCAGCACTGTTCGCGGCGCGCCCATGGGGTTCCTCCCTCGCGGGCAGGCATTCGGCCGGGAGGCGCACGAGGAAGGTCGTGCCCTTCCCCGGATCGCTTTCCACGCTGATGTCCCCCGCGTGCATTTTCACCACGCCGTAGACGATGGACAGGCCCATGCCGGTGCCCTTGCCCAGCTCCTTCGTGGTGTAGAAAGGCGTGAATATCTCCTTGATGACGTCCGGCGGCATGCCGCATCCGTTGTCGCTCACGCGCAGGTGCACGGTGTCCCCTTTCACCGAGAGCGCGGCGCTCACCACCACCTCGCCGCAGGCCGTGCCCTCCACCGCGTCGATCCCGTTCTGCACGAGGTTCACGAGCATCTGGCGGACCTGCTGGGAGTCCAGGAGGAGCCGGGGCAGCCCCGCGGAGACCTCGGCGCGAACGCGCACGACCGCCCCCGGCGGCAGCAGGCCGGCCTGCTGCAGGCGGAGGTTGGCCGCCCGTGCCACCTCCGCGACGAGGGCCCCGAGGTCCGTGGGCGCCTTCACCACCCGGGTCTGGCGGGCGAAGTCCAGCAGGCCGCGCATGATGGTGCGGCAGCGGTTGGCCTCCGAGACGATCATCTGGATGTCCTCCGATTCCGAGTCCCCTTCCCGGTGGGCCTTCAGCAGCATGTGGGAATACAGCAGGATCGTGGACAGGGGGTTGTTGATCTCGTGCGCCACGCCGGCGCTGATCTGCCCCATGGAGGCAAGCCTCTCGGTCTGCACCAGCCTGTCCTGCGCAGCCTGGTGCGAGCGCTGGAGGCTCGAGAGCGTTCCCTCCAGCTCCTCCACGAGGTAGGGAAGGCACATGCTCACCTCGGCCAGCCCCTGGCAGACCGCCACCGCCTTGTCGCGGCAGGATGGGTACCCGCAGGAGCCGCAGTTCAACTGGTCCTCGGGACCGAACTTGCGCATGCGCCGAAGCGCCTCGTTGATTGCCTCCTCCGTGGGCTGGGGCAGCACCACCGCGTCCTCGCGGAACTCGCGGGAGAGATCGACCTCGTCGAACCCGCCGAGTGACTCGTGCAGGTCGCGGGCGGCCATGGCGCCGTTCATCTCGTGGATGTGGTCGGTGAGGATCTCCCTGCGCGCGATCAGGCTGAGTGCGTTGGCCATCTTGGGTCCGTTGATGCAGCCCTCGCAGAACAGAACGTCCATCACCCGGACCTTGCTCTTGCCCTCGGCGAGCTCGCGGAAGGCCGGCAGGACCCTGTCCTTGCCCTCGGTGACCAGGACGCTGTTCTGCAGGATGTCCGCGTCGATTCCCGCGGTCCGCAGCAGGCCGCCCGAGATCGGGATGGATCTCCCCAGGCGCGCCGCCGGACCGTCGAAGACGGAGGCTTTCTCCTCGGCCGGCGAGATTCCCGCGGCGGAGAACATCTGCAGCAATTCCTCGAAGGTGAGCACGGCGTCCACGGTCCCCTGCACCAGCGGGTCCTTGATCTCGGCCTTCTTGGCGATGCACGGGCCGATGAACACCACCCGCACGCCCGCGCCAAACCTGGAGCGCACCGCCCGAGCCGTGGCGATCATGGGAGAAACGATCCGGGCGAGGGCGGGCCGCAGCCGGGGCAGGTACTTCTGCACGTAGGAGACTATGGCCGGGCACGGCGTGCTCACCACGGTGCCGACGCCGCGAATAGCCTTGCGCGCGAGCTTCGCGTACTCCCGGCTGATCAGCTCCGCGCCGAAAGCGACTTCCCAGACCTGGGAGAACCCAAGGCGGCGCAGCGAGCCTACTACCCGGCCGGGGGAGACGCCGTCGAAGGCCGCGGGGAACGAGGGGGCCACGATGGCCACGACGGTCTCTCCCCCTTCCAGCATCCGGCTCACGAGCATCGTGGCATCCTCTATGCGCTTGGCCTTCTGGGTGCAGACCTTCACGCAGTTGCCGCACGCCACGCACTGTTCCGCGATGACCGCGGCCTGCCCGGCGATGACCTTGATGGCCTTCGCCGGGCATTCGCGCACGCACGCGTAGCAGCGCCGGCACTTCTCGGGAATGGTCGAGACGATACTCACCGCTGCGTCTCCACGGGGACCCGCCCCGCTCCCCCTCCTACACCCGCTCTCGCGCGGTGTAGCGCGTGTGAAGCAGGTGGTGGGACTTCTCGCCGAGCGGCTTCACCAGGTAGTCCCGGTAGATGGCCGCCACCTCGGGGTTGGCGTGGCTCTTGCGGATGGGTTTTCCCTCGTCCTCCTTGTAGATCGCGGCGATGCGGGCCAGGCGCACAGCGTCCGTGGTCAGCCGCGGCTGTCCGCCGCC
>Ga0153915_10000811_pt1 | contig 28871 bp, 18 predicted proteins | sample Opewatmetagenome_2_FD_107003 | JGI IMG/M metagenome (GOLD analysis project Ga0153915, IMG submission 107003) | Freshwater wetland microbial communities from Ohio, USA - Open water 3 Core 3 Depth 3 metaG | ecosystem: Environmental > Aquatic > Freshwater > Wetlands | place: USA: Ohio, Lake Erie...
CACAATATCATAGCCCTCTCTTTTCAAGGTGAAACTGACCATCTGCCTTATGCTTATGGAATCGTCAACCGTCATGATTACCTTTGACATCCTGCACCTCCATCATGCGCTATCATTTCATGAGTTATTCCTGTTTTAATCATGGCATCTTCAATCGCCTTGGGAATCACAGGAAAGACTATCCTTTTACTTCTTTGATCTGCAGTCTTCTTGGCGGAACACAGAATCTGAAGTCCGGAGGTATCGCATTCCCTGACATCCGCCATATCGATCTCCAGAAGATCGACATCCTTTAAAGCGCTTAACAGATTCTCTTTCAGTGCGCCGACCTCGTATACGGTCAGGTTCCCTTCCAGCTTTATTATATCTTTTCCCTTTGTTTTCGCTTTATTGTTACTCATATTCGGCCCCGGTAATTTTTATGATTTAATTTCTTCATCTTTTTATTCTCTCTCCCCCAACTCTCCATCCCATACATCTGCTCTTTTCCCGCCCTCTTAATAAAGAATAAGAGGGTTTGTTCTTTAAAAAAGCTCGACATTGTCTCCCAGTTCGGTGTCGCTGTCCTGCGTTTCTTTGATCGTCTCCCCTTGAGTCCTGTCATCGCTGCCGATTGACCTCCGGTGAATTCCCCTTTCACTCTCCATAGTATACCTGGACTGGACCCTGGACAGATCTTCTATAGTCTTCTGATCCTTAAACGAAAAGGGCCTCAGCTTTTCTACAAATATCTTTATATCCTTCAGACATCCATCAAGGTTATCTTTCATCTCGGTCATAAATGCCAAGCCTGATCCTACATCCGAAATCTTCTTTTTCAGGCGCATCGATTGATCATGAGAAAGATCCACATTTTTTAAAAACCTTTCATAACTCCCCGAGATACGGTTGATCCCATCCTTAAGAGACGCCCTCGTTCCATGCTTATAATCGGTTCCTTCATCGCTTTTTAGAGAGGCAATGTTAAGATCATGCGCCGATGCATCTATGGCCTTGATGATCTCGATGACTTCGCGAACAAACTCATCAGATCCCTTTGAAACCTCAGTCACATACTGAGCAAGGACAGAAAGAGTAATCCCGTTTCGGCCCAGACTTTTGGACATGATCAGCGCGTTGATGGACTTTATATGCAATTCCATGCTGACTTCCTCTATAAGGGAAAGATAATCGGAGAGATTGGACGCCGATGCCTTTGTGTGTTTCATTACATCGTCAATCTCTCCTATCAGCTCATCACTGTTTTCTATTATCTTTTCCAGTCTCCCGAAACCCGCCAACAGCAGGGCAAGGGCGCTATCCTGGCGATCTCCTTCATCCCTGACCGACGACATCTGACTTACATCAGATACAAGCGTCTCTATTTCACTTCCTATTTCTTCAAAAGCCACTGTTATCTTTCGGTGCGCATCCCTTATTTCAGAGATTATCTGTTCCAACTGCAGCGCCTGAAGCCTAAGAATACCATGGGCCTTTCCCAGGAGGATCGATGCATCCTCTCCATTTCCCCCGGATATTACATTTCCTTTTTCGTTCACCGTATATTCCACATCCTGAAACGCCTCCATCACATGCTCGATCTGCTGTCTGACAATGTCATGGAACTGAATCGCAACAACAACGTCCCCCACAAGACCGGAGATCCTTTGGGAATGGGCCTCCGATCTCTGGAATGACTGAAGAGACAGATTCATAACATTGTCGATCCCTCTGATATTTTCAGATACCATCTCTCTGGCCTTCTCTGCAGTCTTATTCAATTCATTGCCACGATCCAGTATCCCGCTGAAATCATGTTCCTGAACAACGCTTGAATCCTCTGAATCTTCTTTTATCCTGCGCGATATCTCACCCACCTTCTTTGCCAGTTCCCTGATCTCCTTCACAAATATGCCGAACATCTCTACGCATTCTTCCGTCCTGCTGCTTTCCGTAGAAATATTCAAGGCAACCATATTGAGGGTTTTGGCGATCTTTACAATCCCGGGACATCTCTCCTTAAGCCTTTTCATCTGATCTTGACATGATTTAAACCTGGGGAAAAGCTCCGACACGTCGGCCCTCGATGATTCAATCCTCACCAGCGCCCCTTTTGCCAACTCACTAATGTTCGAGAGCAGTTTGTCATCGCCATCCCCGCTTATCATGCCTGTTGTCTCAACCGCCAGTTTCTCAAGTCTTTCCGCATCCGCATATACGGATTGAAGATCCTGGCCTAACTTCACGAATCTTGATTCGCTGTTATATGAAATCGATTCAAGAGGCCTTTTAAGGCCGGAAATCCACATAGAGATATTTATCAACAATTCATTCGTATTTTCCATCTTTCCTCGAAAAATCGTATAAAGAAAAACCGACTTTTATTAAAGCGCCTTAAAAGTCCCCTGCGTTATATATGAATCTTTTTCCGCCAGTTTGATCATCCTCATCAGGACATCAGCAACATCTTTATAATCGCTGTCAATGTAACTTATAAATCTGGGATGGAGTTTATGACCCGCGGAAATCATTTCTGCGGACATATCCGGAAGAATAAGGATTAAACGGACATTTTTTAAGGATCTTTTTATGGCAAGAATCTGATAAAACTCAGCCATGTCTCTCACAAAAAGAACAACTATATCATTTACTCTATTCGGTTTTCGGAGACTTAGAGCGAGATCTTCTATGTTTTGGACGATCTCAATTTTCTCTTTTAGAACCTCAGAGTCCATAACAGTCAGAAGCCTTTTTGAATTTATATAATCTACCGAATTATAAAAAATTATCGACATAGCACTAACTCCCTGCATAATAAAATCCCGCTTTTATGTTCCAAACTCCAAGAATCGTGCCAAATCATACCTTTATTAAATTTGCATGATATTCCAATAAGATATAATTTTAATCTTTTATTCTGTTACTGAGTATTGCTCTAAAAGGATCTGCCTTATCTAATGAAATTGGACTGAGTGTCTACTGTGATTGGAAATTATCTGTTTGAGATTCCGTAGGTTTTTATAAGACTATATATTCTTGCCCTTCCAAGACCTGATATCCGGCATGCCTCTTTAATATTGCCTCCGGTCAATTCAAGTAATTCTTTTATATAAGCCTTCTCGTTTTCCATAATTAGGGAGTCACGAAAATCCTTCATATTAGGAAAAGAGTTCAGGAAGATATTTCTCTTTACCCGGCCGGTTGTCTTTTCTTTCTCAACAGCGCCGGTTAAGGAAGATCTCACCACATTTATTCGAATATAATCCGGCAGATGTTTAGGGAAAAGCATGGGTTCCTGTCGAGCCTTGCTGATCGCTCTATCAAGAGAATTAATCAGTTCCCTTACATTTCCAGGCCATGAATACGCCTCAAGCGTCTTTATAAATTCAGGAGAAAATCCTTTTATATCTATTCCGTCGCGGTCGCAGATTTTTAATATTGTGTTTATAGTGAGTTCCTTGATGTCCGAAGAACGGTCCTTCAGAGGAGGCAGCGATATTGTCAGGGATTTGATCCTGAAAAATAAATCCTCTCTGAATTCACCCTCCTTTATCATCTGATTAAGGTCTTTATTAGTGGCGGCTATCAGCCTGAAATCGCTGCTGATCACTTTTTTGCCGCCAACCGGTCGAAAGGCTCGCTCCTGAAGAACTCTAAGGAAGGCCTTTTGAAGAGACATCGGAAGCTCGCCTATTTCATCCAGAAACAGCGTCCCTCCGTCAGCTTGCCTTATCAATCCTTCATGATCCCTGTCAGCGCCGGTAAAGGCGCCTTTAACATGACCGAAAAGAGTGCTTTCAACCAGGGTCTCCGGCAAGGCGGCGCAATCTACTATTACAAAATTGCCGTTTGATCGTTTACTGTTCTCATGGATTGCCAATGCAAAACACTCCTTGCCTGTACCCGTTTCTCCGGTAAGAAGTACATTTATATCGCTCATGGCTGCCTGGCCGACAAGTTTAAGACATCCCTTTATCTGAGGGCTTTCGCCGATAATATCATCTCTTTTTAAAATAAGAGTTGTTTTCGCGGCATTTTTTTGTTCACGATACTGAAGGGCGCGGGTCAGTTGTAAATTTATCTCATCTATGGAGAAAGGTTTTTTCAAATAATCCCATGCCCCGTTCTTTATGGCAATTTCAGCCCCATCAGGATCGTTCTCACCTGTTATGATAACCACCTCAGGATTTGAAGCGGCGGATCTGATTACAGGCAGGATACTCAGGCCATTGCCGTCAGGCAAACGAACATCAAGGAATACGACATCATAGGATTCTGACGCTACCTTTTTACAGCCATCTTCAATCGTAAGCGCATAATCTCCCTTATGACCATTATTGCTGATTATTGCATTCAGCATAATGCACATATCTATTTCATCATCTATAATCAGGATGTTTGCCATATCTTTCAATCCAAAAAATTGGCATCCCTTCTTAAAATTGAATCGGAAAAAAGGATATGATGTACAATATTGGATAAATCCGAAACGCTATAAGGCTTCTGAATGAATCCCTGACATCCCATTTCCATGACGTTCCGCACCTCGCCTTGCAAACCATAGCCGCTGGATAGAATAACCTTTACATCAGGATTGATATCCCTGAGTATTCCAAAGACATGGGAACCGCTCATTCCCGGCAGGATCATATCAAGTATGACCAGATCAATCCTGTTTTGATTTTCACAATAGATGGAAACAGCTTCCTGTCCGGTTGCAGCTTTATACACTGTGTAACCAAGCCTTTTAAGCAGATCCGACGCAGTATCAAGGATCAAAGATTCATCATCTACCAGCAAGATCCCGCCATTGCCGGATAGGACTACTCTATTTTCCGCTGTTTTTTTCTCCATTTCAACTTTTTTTACCGATGATGGAAGATAAATATTGAAGGTGGAGCCCTGTCCCGGCCTACTGCAGGCGTTGATGCATCCTTCATGATTCCGAATTATACCGTAGGCCGAGGCCAAGCCAAGCCCGGTCCCCCCTTGTTGAGACTTCGTAGTAAAAAAAGGTTCGAAAATCCTCTCAAGAGTTTTGGCATCCATCCCTGTTCCTGTGTCTGATATGGATATTTTTACATAATCTCCAGGCATTGTATTTAAATCCTTTGCTTCTGCCTCTTGCAAGTTCACATTGACGGTTTGAATATCAAGGTGTCCCCCTTTAGGCATGGCATGACCCGCATTGATGTAAATATTCAAAAGCACCTGCTCGATCTGTCCGGGATCGGCTTCTATCGGATAAAGGTCATCCTGCAGTTTAAAGTCCACCTCAATTTCCTTTCTGGTCTCAAGAAAAAATTGGGCGCTCTGGAGGATAAGGTTATTGATTGATACGGTCTTGACCTCATATTTCCCTTCTCTGGCAAATCCCAAAAGCTGTCCGGTAAGATTCGCGCCGCGTTTTATATGATCTTCCATTCGTTTCAATCTTTGATGATGCGGATGTTCGGGATCATGTTCCATCATCATCAAGGATGCATTCGCCTGGATGCCCATAAGGATGTTGTTGAAATCGTGCGCTACACCACTGGCCAGTTGACCGATCGCATCCATTTTCTGAGACTGGAATAGTTGATGCTCCAGCTTCAGACGATCCTCAGTCAGATGTTTCCAGTCGGTAATATCCTGCAGAACGAAAATCAGACAATCTTCTCCCCCTATGTTTATCGGCCTGACCGAGTAAACGCCGGTGCGCAATGAACCTTCGATGCGCCGGAATTGAAATTCATGATGCAGGATATCCCTGCCGGCATTTAACTCATCCACCATATAATTACGCTCTGCAGTCTCCCCCCAAAAGCCTATATCATAACAGGTGAGTCCAACAGCCTCATTTCGTTTCCATCCTGTAATCTCCTCAAAACCCTTGTTTACGTCAATGATCAATCCGTCCTTTATACGTGTAATAGCAACACAGTCGGGCGTCATCATAAATATCTTGGTGAATTTTTCTTCCGACTGGCGTGACATTTCCTCCGCCTGCTTGCGCTGTGTGATATCACTGAATATTCCTTCAACCCCTATAATCTTTCCATGCTTGTCATAGATAAATTGACTATTGGTCGAGACAATACAAGGACTGCCGTCTTTTCGTTTTAATATTATTTCATAATTTGTGACCTTCCCGCTTTTATTCAGTTCATTTATAAATAAGGTCCTCATCTCGGGCTTATAATAGAATGTTTCTGCAATATTTTTGCCGATCAATTCTTCCACGGAATCAAAGCCGAGAAGCTGTACGCCGGAAGGACTCACGAAGGTGATATCCCCTTCGCGATCGCATCGGTATAAAGTATCCTGCATATTATCTACAAGGGAACGGTATTTTTCCTCGCTTTCACGGAGGGCCTCTTCGGCGAGCATCCTCTCTGTCATATCTATCAACGAGATAAGGCTGTAAGCTGTTCCGGGAATCATCGTCACGCGAATCATGATCTTCCGTATATCGCCGCCCCTGGTCTTGATTACCGTATCATACAGATCCGGCGCCGAATTCGCGTCGATTCTTCGGAGACGGTGGAAATTCCTCATGCGGTTGAGATCATCTTCGCAGGCGATCAGGTCCGTCCAGCTCATCTTCCCTTCAACCTCATCCTTGGCATAACCGGTCAATTTTTCGAATTCTTTATTTATGATGGCGATGATTGTATCTTCGCTAATGAACATCATACCGATGCCGGTATTCTCGAAGAGGAGCTTATAGCGCTCCTCGGCAATCTCCAGATCTGATTTATTTCTTTCAGGTTTATCGGCCTTCACGCCGAATAAAACAACTGCTTTTTCCCCCGAAGCCTTATCATCAATAAGGATAGCGGTCCACCTGATGTTTTCGATCCTATTATCTGAACATATAATGGGGATATCCAATGCATCTTGTGAAGCTCCAAGAAGCGCAAGACGGATCATGGATTTATATTTTTCTTCATGTTGAACTGGAATGAAAGACCGGCGGGAATTTTCCTTGAGATCGGCCAGACAGTATCCGGAAAATTTTCTGAAGGCGTCATTAATCCAGATTATTTCCTCCGAGGCGTTCAAAATAATGACAGATGCTGAAGTTGCGCTGAATATATCTCCTGCGAATTTCATCATAACACTGTTTAATGCCATACCCCCGAACTCCCTTTTTTTCCCTCGCCTACACTGAAGAAATGTGCATGTTGGGTTAAGTAGTCTCGCCAGACTTATGTTAATGCAATATCATGTTAAAAGTGAGTTAAAATTCAGAGTAATTTAAAAATAAGAAGTTGGACAATTTAATTGCATGAACTATGCCAAATAGGACTTTTAAAAGCAATAATAGAGTTAACAGACGGCACCCCCCTGCTTTGCCCGGGGGCGCCTCTGTTTTAAGGTTCTTCTCCAAATTTGGCGAGTAAAAATCATCGGCAGTCATTGCGTCTTTACTCAATAAGCATGACATTCGGGAGGGCAAGTATCCGATGGTTATAATGTCCGAACGAAAATATTTTAAATAATCTTTTTATAGATCGAAGGTGCCACAGAGACAAGAGGCAAATCCCTGCAACACAACATTTCCGAATTGCCCATGAAGAGGTAGCCATTCGGTCTTAGTTTGTCGCATAATCTTTCAGTAAGATCATTCTGTGTTTTTTTGTCAAAATAGATAAAAACGTTTCTGCAAAAAATAACATCCATCTGTTCACGGAATTGAAAGTCATCATCCATGAGATTTAACCGACGGAATCTGATCTTCGATCTCAATTCAGGTACTATCCTGACAAGCTTGTTTTCAGGATTTATGCTCTTCATAAAGTATTTCATCCTGAGTTCCCTTGGCACAGGCTCGATCTCCTTGGATTGATATATGGCCCTTCTGGCCTCTTCAAGGACCGCGGTGGAGATATCGGTTGCAAGGATAGTATAATCAAATTTTACACCCGGATTTCTTTTTGAATATTCACTAAGCACAAGTGCGATACTGTAAGCCTCATTGCCTCTGGAACAGGCAGCGCTCCATAATAAAAGCCTGTTTTTTATGCCTGTACACGAAGCTTCTAAAAACTCGGGTAAAACCTTGATAAAGAGATATTGAAAATGACTGGGCCCCCTGAAAAAATCGGTTTTATTTGTGGTAACAACATTGATAAAATTTGTGAGTTCTTTCTCCATGCCCTCATCGCTGAACAGATAATTGCAATAATCCTTGAAAGATTCAATCTGCAAATCCCGCAACCTTTTTCTTAAACGCGATTCCAGGACCTTCATCTTGGAAGAAGGCATCCTGATGCCTATATAGGAGTTGATGAAACTGCTGAGCATATTAAACTCTCTTATGGAGAGGCAGTCCTGATTGCAGTTTGAAAATGATTGAGCAAGCATATCTATTCCGGTTTTCATCTTTTAAATTCGTTGTCAACAAAATCCGCACCAGCGTCGTTATTTCCCAAGTCCAGCATGATGCCCTGAGGTTTGCCATACTGATCCATTCTTCCCGGAATGACCAAATTTTTAGTTTTAGGGATTATTTTAAGATCCTTTATTGGATTATGCTTATTTTGCAGGTGATATGAAACCTTGGGATTCCCCTTTCCATTTCCCCCAAGTTTGTCTATCTTAAAGAATGCTATGGATTCCTTTAACCGTTCGGCCTGGACAGCCAGTTCCTCTGATGTAGAAGACATCTCTTCCGATGCAGATGCGTTTTGCTGGATGACCTGATCAAGCTGGATTAATGCCTGATTGATCTGATCAACCCCTGAATTCTGTTCGCCTGATGCAGCGCTGATCTCCAGTACAAGCTCGGAAGTCTTTCGTATATCGGGGATGATCTTATTAAACATATTTCCTGCATTTTCAGCAATCTCAACACTGGTTGTCGAAAGCCTGCTTATCTCCCCGGCAGCGGCCTGGCTCTTTTCCGCAAGCTTGCGAACGGCATCTGCAACTACCGCAAAGCCCTTGCCGTGTTCCCCTGCCCTTGCAGCCTCAATTGCGGCATTCAATGCGAGCATATTGGTTTGTCTTGCAATCTCTTCAATAATACCGATTTTATTCGCGATCTCCTTCATTGCCGCAACGGTTTCTGTAACAGCTTTTCCGCCTTTTTCAGCGTCCAGGGCTGCCTGGATGGATATTTTTTCCGTCTGTTGGGCATTCTCGGCGCTCTGCTTGATATTAGCCGACATCTGTTCCATGGAAGAAGACGCCTCTTCGGCCGAAGCAGCCTGTTCTGTCGCCCCTTGGGACATCTGCTCGGCAGTAGAACTTAGCTCTTGACTCCCTGTTGCCACATTATCAGAGGCCGTGATCACATCAGCAACTACACTCTTCAAGGAATCGACCATGTTTTTCATTGAACTCATAAGTCTTCCTATTTCATCATTGCTTCCAACTTTTATATCAACAGTCAGATCTCCTTCCGCCAGTCTGTTTGCTGCATCAACGCCTTCAGCCAGAGGGGCGGTAATTGACCGGGTCATAAAATATGCGGCAAGGACGCCTATTAAAACTGCCAGGATAAAACCTATAAAGAGTATCTTGTTGGCGCCGGATATCTCTTCGTCCATTTTGGTCTTCATTTCATCCCTTATCTCCACGCATAAGGCAACTGCTGCCTGCGCTGCATCGGCCATCTGTGTCTCCGCCTCAGACTGCTTTTCCATATAGGATAAAACCTGGTTAAAGGAATCATGATACGTGGCAACATCCTTGCCGAGTTCATTAAGCGCTGCGACATTTCCGGCAGAACGGGACACCATCTCTTTTATCAGGCTCTGGACCTGAGGCACCGTCTTTTCTATGGCCTCGCTCCATTTTTTATCCCCGTTTGTATAAAGGTAATAAAGAAAATCCACTCGAATCTCAAGCAGCCGCTGGATGACTTTCTGGGCGCTGTCCGATATAGCCTGTGCATTACGGTCAGATACAATAGATTCGGTTCTCTCCATAACAGATGTGGCATTGTTCCTTGCAGCCGTTACGGCATCTTCCTTTTTGGCATTAATCTCCACATAGGACTTAAATGTATTCAGATAACTTTCCACATTTTTTAAATATGAATCCATCTTATCCTTATCCGACTGTTCATCAAGTTTTGCCCTTGCTGCATTTGCCTGTACATTTATACCTTGGATAGACTCCTCTAATGCCTTGGCATATTGATCTTCCTTCAACCTGATAAAGTCTTTCTCATGCACCCTTGCCTCCAGCATATACTTTACAAGGGTATTCATAACATCCGCCTTTTCAACGCGGTCTGCCACACCCCTCATTCCGCTGTATCCTATATATGCAACAATAGCCATAAGCAGCAGCACAATGACGAACCCCCCGCCTATCTTTAATCCTAAATTGATATTTTTAAGCATCCTAGTCTCTCCTTTGCCTAAAAGATGACTTCCTAAAACAATCCCTGAGCCTGTATCTGTGTCTCTTCAGGTTCCAAGGGGGCCGTCAAATCCCCTGACGAAAAAATCCTGTCCATATCCAGCAGGATGACAAACTCGTCATTTTTCTTACCCATGCCTTTGATAAATTCCGTGTTAAGCCGCGTTCCTATCTTGGGCGGAGGGATTATCTGGTCAGCGCCCATATTCATCACCTCCTGCACCGAATCCGCAAGGAGGCCTATAAGCGTGCCCTCTCCTTCAATAATCAGATCGATAATAATAATACATGTATTGATGGTCTTTTCTGTCCCGGACATGCCGAATTTAATCCGCAGATCCACAACCGGCACTACCCCGCCCCGGAGGTTAATAACGCCGCACATGAATTCCGGCATCCTTGGAACCATTGTGATATCCGTAAATTCCAGGACCTCCCTGACTTGATTGATATCCATCGCATAGGTCTCATGATCCACCTTAAATATAAGGTACTGGCCTGTTTCAGTTATCCCTGTTACCTTCATATGTGATTCTCCTTTCCGGTCAATTCAACGCACTCTTCAACCGCGGCCAGTGGAATTACATAATGGCATGTCCCAATCCTCACGGGCAATCCATTGATAATGGCAAGGGTCAGGGGCAGTCTAAGCCTGATCGTTGTCCCTTTACCCGTCAAACTGTTCATCTCTATCGATCCCCTTAGAGAATCAATGGTCTTCTTAACCACGTCCATTCCTACGCCGCGTCCTGAGATATTTGACACTGTCTCTGCCGTAGAAAAACCGGGGGCGAATATCAGATTAAATGCCTCTTTATCTGAAATATCCGCGTCTTTTGAGATCAAACCCTTTTCAACAGCCTTCGCCTTGATGGCTTCTGCTTTAGGCCCTATGAATCACGGTTCTTCCTACCTGATCAATTTTTTGACGACTCCAACAAGTTGATCGGGTCTGAAGGGTTTTATTATCCAGCCTGTCGCCCCGGCAGCCTTGCCTTCCAAGACACTGTCCTCGTTTGATTCTGTTGTTAACATGACAATCGGAATGAATCGATATTTCGGTTTTGCTCGGACCTTTTTTATCAAATCAATCCCGTTCATCTTGGGCATGTTCAGATCAGTAATCATCATATGCACATCATTTTCATCCAGCTTTTTTTCAGCGTCCTCACCGTTTACAGCTTCCAGAACGTCATAACCTTCCCTGGCCAGCGTAAAACCAACCATCTGTCTGATGCTGATTGAATCATCAACTGCCATAATCCTTTTAGACATAGAATACCTCCGGTTAATAAATTATCATTTCAAGGCTGATCCCCGCCTTATACAAGGCATCTTCTATAGGCTTGGATTGACCTGAAATGTAATTTTTTCCCCGTTTCCCTTGCGCTTCTCATAACTGAAAACAGTATCTGCACCCCTGAAGAATCACATTCTGATACATCTTTATTATCAAGCTCAAGGATATCGTTTTTATCAAGACAGCTATAGAGCGCTTAATGGATATATTCATCGCCGCCATATTAAGGTTTTTTGCAATCCTCATAACGACCGGACACATATCAAAAAGTCTTTTGCTATAAGCAAGGCAGGTATTAACGTAATGCCGCGTTATATTCCGTTTACCCCTTTCTATTCTTGTAAAAACACCTCCCGGTTAATTAAACCGGGAAGACGGCATTTCCGTAATTATCGATTTTTGCTCCATCAGCGCGATCATCCTTCTAAGCACAATGGCAACATCATTAAAATCACTATCCGAATAGCTGATAAATCGGGGATAAAGCTTGTAGCCTGCCGAAACAATCTCTGCAGATCTGTCAGGAAGAATCAGGATAATGCGCATATCATTCAATAACCTTTTTATCGAGAGTATTTGGTTAAATTCCTGCATTGCACCGATATGGATTACTGCCACATGCTGATTGCGGTTAGTTCGGCTGAGCCCATTGGATAGTTCTTCTATGGATTGGAACCTCTCTACCTTCTCGCCTAAACCTTTTGTATCCAGGATTTTTTCAAGTTTTTCCGCGGCTTCATTATTTATTGAATTATAAAAAATAACAGACATGGGACCTCTTATTACAGATTGAATTTAATTTCTGATTTTTCAATATACCAAGAATCATGCCACATTTTTTAAATATGATATTAATAGTGTATCCAATATGTTAGCATTATATCTCAATATAATTTTTTCGGATGTGTTTATTTTTTTCGGATTTTTTCCAAAAAAATTGGATATGGTTCAATTCCTTTGGAGACATTTCAGGTAAAACCGTAGGATTATGACCGAGGACAAAGGACAGGAATTTATAACTTATAAAATTACTATTGTGATTGTTGCTTCCCTGTGGAATTTTTAAAGGGAGCTTGTTATTGGACTAAGTGAAAACTGATTTATGAATGTTTGAATTTTAATAGGATTTGTAAATTCCGTAATTCTTCATAAGGCCGTACAACCTTGATCGGCCAATGCCTGATATGCTGCATGCCATATTAATATTTCCATTTGTTAAGGCAACAAGCTCTCGAAGGTATCTTTTTTCGTGTTCCAGAATAATTGCTTCACGAAATACCTTCAGCTTGGGGAGAGATTTATATGATATTTCTATATCGCTCCCGTTCTTTGTTTCACTGCTTGGGACTGAGCCTTGCAGGGAAGAACGTGCTGCGCTTATTCGTATATGTTCGGGCAGAGATTTCGGAAATAGCGTCGCATCATAACGCGCCTTGCTGATTGCCCATTCGATGGCATGAAAAAGCTCCCTTACATTTCCGGGCCATGCATATCCCTCAAGGGTGCTTATAAAGTCATTTGAAAAGTCCTTGACCGCTATCCCCTCGCGTTCACAGATCTTCAATAAAGAATGCATAACAAGCTGCCGGATATCCTGTTTGCGTTCTTTCAGCGGTGGAAGGTTTATGACAAGGGATTTAATCCTGAAAAACAGGTCTTCCCTGAATAATCCGTCGGCTACCATCTTGTTAATGTCGCGATTAGTGGCCGCAACGAGACGAAAATTACTCTGGAGTTCTGTTTTTCCGCCTACAGGCCGGAATGTATGTTCCTGCAATACCCTGAGAAATGCCTTCTGGATGGACATTGGCAGTTCTCCTATCTCATCCAGAAACAGGGTCCCTCCGTCAGCCTGCCTAATCAACCCGTCACGGTCCCTGTCAGCTCCGGTAAAGGCGCCCTTAACATGACCGAAAAGGGTGCTTTCAACCAGGGTTTCCGGCAACGCCGCGCAATCTACTATCACGAAATTTCCATCTGCACGATTGCTGTTTTCATGTATAGAAGATGCAAAACATTCCTTGCCGGTGCCTGTCGCCCCTGTAATAAGGACATTTATGTCGGTTAATGCCGCCTGCGCAACAAGTCTGAGACAGCTGTTTATCTGAGGACTGTCGCCTACAATCCCTTCTCTTCTAAGGACTGTAATTGTTTCTGTAGCTATCTTTTTTTCACGATACTGCAGCGCATTGACAAGTTGCAGTTTCATGACATCCATCAATAAAGGTTTTTCCATATAGGTCCACGCGCCGCTCCGGATAGCGATCTCAACACCCTCAGGTTCTCCCTTTCCGGTCATAATAATCACCTCAGGGTTAGAGGTTGTCGATTTGATTTTTTTTATTAAATCAAGACCGTTTCCGTCGGGGAGCATGACATCCAAAAAAACTACATCGTATGAGTCTGATGCTGCCTTTTCCAGCCCTTCATTCAGAGAAGTTACATATTTGACATCATGGCCCATGCGATCAATAGCCGATTTCATGCCCTTGCATAATTGCTCTTCATCGTCAATAATCAGGATGCCTGCCATATTTCTATCCTTTTTTTATTCATTTGTACAAAATTTGCATCAATTATGCCATTTACTTGAAAAACATATTTCTATAGTAGTTTCATTTAGTTATGCAATCGTTTTTTTCGAACAGACTGCTCTTTTAAGATAATATATTGACAGGACTGTCAAATTAATGGCAAAGGAGAAAAATCAGCAGATAAACTATTTCAAAGGCGAATAAACTGTCGTTATCAGGCTATAATGACCGGTCAATGGTCATGATATCCTTCTGTAATTGAATCCATCATTATCTTTAAATAGCCATGATCAGGAGCTGAAAGCCCGGGATCCGATTTTATTAGATCCTGAGCGCATCTTTTCGCCGACCGGAGAAGATCCTGGTGTCTGAATATCTCAAAAGGCTCAATCTCTCCAATCCCGGCCTGTCTCAGGCCGGTCAATTCACCGTGGCCCCTGAATTCAAGGTCTTTTTGGGCTATCTCAAAGCCGTCATTGGTTTCGGCCAGTGCCTTTAGCCTGGCCTCCGCCCTTTCCGGGATGTTGTCGGGCAGTATCAACAGGCATATGCCTTCATCAGCGCCCCTCCCTACCCTGCCCCTTAATTGATGAAGCTGGGCCAGACCGAACCGGTGAGGGTGTTCAATGACCATAATGACCGCATTAGGCACATGAACGCCTACCTCTATAACGGTAGTAGCTACCAGGATGTCAATATGCCCCTTATAAAAACCCTGCATGATCACCTCTCTTTCTTCAGATGTCATTCTGCCGTGAACGATCCCGATCTTATAGGGCGGACTGAGTATCTTTTTCAGTCTTTCATACATCCCCTGGGCGCCCTTAAGGTCGCTGTCTTCCGTCTCTTCAATTACAGGACAGATAACGAATGCCTGGCGGCCGGAGGATATGCAATCCTTTAATCTTTCAAAGGCCCATTTCTTTTGCGTCTTATCAACAAGGCAAGTCTTAACAGGTCTGTGCCCCTTGGGGTATTCATTTAAGATGGAGATATCCATATCCCCATATATTGCGATCGCCAGGCTTCTCGGTATAGGAGTTGCCGTCATTACAAGTATATGCGGATTATCTCCTTTCCGGTCCATCAGCGCCCTTTGCCTCACCCCGAACCTGTGCTGCTCGTCTATAATCGCCAGGTCCAGATCGGCAAAGACAATGTCTTCCTGGATTAACGACTGAGTGCCGATAATGATATTATATTCCTTCCCTCTGATCTTTTGATGAAGCTTCTCCCTCTCGCCCTTTTTCAAGTCTCCGGAAATAAGCACAGGATGAAATCCCATTCCTTCAGGCAGGCTTAAAAAATAGTCGATATGCTGTTTCGCCAGGATCTGCGTCGGGGCCATCAAGGCAACCTGACTGTTGTTCAGGACGGCTATATGCGCTGCAATTGCGGCAACCGCTGTCTTGCCTGTGCCCACATCTCCCAACAGCAGCCTGTTCATGGGATGCCCGCTTGACAGATCCTTGGATATCTCCTTAACAGCCTGCTCCTGATCATTTGTCAGCCTGAATTCAAAAAAGCCTTTAACATCCTCTTCCAATCCCTGAGGGATCATCAATGCCGGCTTTGATGTGTCTTCCTTTATCTTTTTTCTGAAGGCAATGACCAGCATAAGAGAAAAAAATCGATCAAATATAAGTCTCCTATGGAAAGACGTTTCAGATTGATCAAGCAATTCAGGGTCGGAATCTTTTGGAGGGAAATGCACGCCCTTAATGGCTTCAGCAAGATTAGGTAGATTTAGTTGATTCAGGAGGACGGCAGGAATCGGGTCGATAATATCCTTAAGATAATTATCCATGGAAGCCCTGATGAAGGACCTTAAGGTGTTTGCAGAGATCCCTTTTACGGAACTATAAACCGGAATAAATCCCGGATTTTCCTTTACGCCATGTTCGGATATTGTCATGTCAGGATGGAACATCCGACGTTTCCCCCTGCTTATTTTCATTGTTCCATATGCCGTGATGCTTAGACCGGGCCTTGAGAATCCGGCCAGATGGGGCTTTATATAGTGAAGCCATAGGAGCTCAAGCGTCTCTCCTTCATCGTCTGAAATGGTTATACTGTAGACCCTCTTCCTGCTTGGAAAGAATCTCTCTTCTTTTCCTTCTATTACCGCGCCCCTCACAAGGCACGAAGCCCCGTCTTCAACACACCTTATTAGAGACACATTAGAACGATCTTCGTATCGGATGGGGGTAAAATAGAAGAGGTCAAGAACGGTGTTAAGCCCCTTAAGGCTAAGCCGTGCGGCCCTTTTCGGCCCGACGCCTTTAATGCGGTTAAGGGGCAGGGAAAGTCTCTGCATATAATTATATCCGGGATCTTTTCTGGAGGTCATTCTTTCCAGCCATGTGCGCCTATGAGATCAACAAACCTGCACCCGCCGAGGCTCTTTTTATCATAGCTGTCTTTTCTTTTTGTAATCTTTATAAGCTCCTGGCTGAACTTGTCGCCTATCGGAACGATCATCCTGCCTCCGTCAGCCAGCTGCCCAAGCAACGGTTCAGGGACTGCAGGAGCGCCTGCCGTTATGATGACGGCATCAAAGGGTGCATATTCCTGCCAGCCCAGGGTTCCGTCATAGGATTTGAATAATATATTTATATATCCCAGTTCCTGAAGGATATGCCTTGCCCTTTCCATTAATGCCCTTATTCTCTCTATCGTATAAACCCTGGAGGACAGCTCGGCAAGGACGGCGGTCTGATAACCGCTGCCGGTGCCTATCTCGAGGATCTTCTCATTCCCTGTAAGCCCAAGGGCCTGGGACATCAGGGCCACAATGTATGGCTGGGAGATGGTCTGCTTATGACCTATCGGCAGGGGGTGATCATTATAGGCCTCTCCTTCCAGCGCCTCTTCCATAAAGAGATGCCTCTGTATCTTCCCCATAGCTGCAAGGACCCTCTTATCGTTGATCCCCCTTGGGATAAGCTGGTTTCTTACCATCCTTTCCCTGGCAAGGCGGTAATCGTGGTTCATTAAAGCTCCTATAATGCCTATGTTGACTTCTTATGGCTTTTAATATGTCGGGCATATTAGCAAAAGGATACATTGAAGGCAAGTGTCTTTGAGACAAGTTTAATTCTTAAAAGAGGATATTCCGGTTCGAAACTGTCATTTACTGTCCAGCACCTCTCGCACCTTGGCGGAAAGGGTAGGCAATGAAAAAGGCTTTTGAATAAAATTGACGCCATTGTCAAGAATGCCGTGGTGGGTGATTACGCTGCTCGTATAGCCTGATATGAATAAATGTTTGAGTCCGGGGTGAATAGACAGGATATTTTTAGCCAGGTCCCTGCCGTTCATCTCAGGCATCACAATATCGGTTATCAGCAGGTGGATTTCTCCGGCGTGCTTCTGTGCCAGACGGATGGCCTCCTTCGGCATCCCGGCCGTCAACACCCGGTACCCTAACCGTTCCAGCATCAACCTGCATATTTCCAGGATCGCCGGCTCATCTTCGACCAGAAGTATATTTTCATGACCCAGCTCTATAGTGGCAGATGAACCTTCCCTGGAGATATCGCCGGTTTTTACTTCATGCCGGGGCAGATATATCTTAAAGGTCGTGCCATGCCCTTGTTCACTATAGACGTTTATTGAACCGTTATTCTGTTTAACGATGCCATAGACCGTGGAGAGACCCAGACCTGTTCCTTTTCCGCTCTCCTTTGTAGTAAAAAATGGTTCGAACAGTCTATCAAGGACATCCCTGTTCATGCCGCAGCCGTCATCGCTCACAGCCAGCATCACATATTTACCGGGAACCATTTCCTGATGGCGATCCCAATATGATTTATCGATAACCGCTTCATGCGTTTCAATGGTGATCTTGCCTACGCCGGATATCGCATCGCGGGCATTAACGCACAGGTTTGCCAGGATCTGATCAATCTGCGAGGGATCGATCTTGATGGGCGATATCCCTTCGCCGGGCGCCCAGTCAAGGCTGATATCTTCGCCGATCAAACGCCGCAGCATCTTGAGCATGCCTTCTACGGTCTGGTTGAGATCGAGTATCCTGGGGGATACTGCCTGTTTGCGCGCAAAGGCCAGCAATTGGCCGGTCAGATCAGCTGAGCGCATTGCCGCCTTCCGGACCTCCTGCAGTCTGCCGAAGAGCGGAAGGGCCTTATCGACTTGTTCCATGGCCAGCTCGGTGTAGCCGAGAATCACCCCGAGCATGTTGTTAAAATCATGGGCCACGCCGCCGGCCAGGCGTCCCACTGATTCCATTTTTTGAGACTGACGGACCTGCGCCTCCAGGGAAAGCCTTTCGGTGATATCTTCAACCAATTCAATTGCCGCTATGACAGCGCCGTTCCCATTAAAGATAGGCGAAGAAACGATGCGATAGTGACCTGTAATGGAACCAAGCGGCCTTTCTATCGTTGCCTCATGCACTGAACCATCCTGAAACGTCCTGGATGTTGGACAGTTTTCACACACGGTTTCATTGGAAGAGTTGAACAAACAATAGCAGATCTGGCTTTGGTTGGGATCATAGGCAGGAAACCACTTCCTCATCCTCTTATTCAATTCAACGACCTCCATTTTGGGGTTGATAAGCGTCACGCCGATACCGAGATTGTCAACTATGCTGCGCATCTTTGCCTCGCTCTCCCGCAGGGCGTTTTCAGCAATCTTGCGATCGGTTATATCGACAACGATTCCATCATAGGAAAGCAGTTCCCCTCTGATTGTTCGATGCGAAACCAGGGTGTTGTTTACCCATCGTATTGAACCGTCTTTATGATTAATGCGATGTTCAAAGGATATGGCAGAGCTATCGTCAAGGATTCGTCTGGACATATTAAGTATCAAAGACCTGTCATCTTCGTGTACCATTTTAAGCCATAGATCCGGATCAGCGATATATTCCTCAGGTGAAAAACCTGTCACAGCCATACATCCGGGACTATGATCCGTTGTTTCTGGAATGCCTTTTTTAAATTCGACAGTATAAACATAACTGGTTACCGATTCAAGAAGCCGTCTATATCTTTTCTCACTCTCAAGGAGTTCTATTGTCCTTTCGCTTACAAGCTCCTCCAGTTTCTCGCGATAACGCCTGTTTTCTCTTATGAGTCTTGCCTTATCTATGGCGCGTCTGATGATAAAATCAAGCCCGTCCGAATCGGGCACAGCCACCGGTTTGGCTATATAATCCCATGCGCCGAGCCGAAGGGCGTCAATGGCGTCCCGCACGGTGCCTGTTCCGGATATGACGATAACCGGAGTTTCGGGACTTTTATCATAAAGTTTCGCAATCATGGCCCGGCCGTCCATCACGGGCATCCTGAGATCGGCCAGAACCAGGTCGGGCCGTTCCAGGTCAAATACATCCAGTCCATCCTTTCCGTTGGATGCCTCTTTTACCGTATAGCCGAGATCCTCCAGCATTGCCCGGAGATTCAGGCGAATCAATTCCTCATCATCCACAATCAATAACTTTATCGATTGATCCATTTTTACCCTCCTGCGCCTGAGTTCATCCGGTTTATCATCGGTTACGGACTAACGCTTTCTTCTGAGAGCGGCAGCCTGACCTTGAAACATGTCCCCCTGCCCGGCGTTGATTCTACCTCTATCAACCCCTTGTGATTCTGCGTGATAATCATATAAGCAACCGAGAGTCCAAGCCCTGTTCCAACGCCGGGTTCTTTTGTTGTAAAAAAGGGTTCAAACACCCTTAATCTTATATTGTCATCCATCCCGGGTCCGTTGTCCTCCACTTCCAGAAGGGCGTATCTGCCCTCACGACGGAGCCTCAATGCAATTCTCGGCCTTCTGTCAGGTGCATTTAAAATCATTGCCTGGGCCGCGTTCTTCAGCAGGTTCAACATCACCTGTTCTATCTCCACAGTTACCATCGGCACATCCGGCATATCAGGAACATAGTCACGGATAATGTCGATATTTCTAAAGTCGTACTTTTTCTTCAGGTCATAATCGCCGGATGCCAGTTCCAATGCCTGGTCAATGATCCATGCAAGGGAAGCCTTCTGCATGATTGTCTCGGAACGCCGGCTGAACTGAAGCATATTGTTAATAATCCGTGTAGCCCTGGAGGACGCTTCACGGATGCTGCCTATGAATTCCAGCACCTGGCGCTTTTCAAAGTAGGCCCTTATCACATCCAGGTTGACTCCAATTTCTTCGGCAGCCTTTCGATTGGCATCAAGATCAGAAAACACCCTGCGCTCAATGTTATGAACCGCCTGGGTTACGATCCCCAGGGGGTTATTGATCTCATGGGCCATCCCTGCTGCCAGGCCGCCCAGGGACATCATCTTCTCGGTCTGAATCATCAGTTCCTGGATGCGCGACTGTTCCGTCACATCCTCAATGCGTATCACGGCGCCCTTTACGCCGTTGGCTATGAGCGGGTAACCCATCAGGTCGTAAAAATGACGCTCGCCGCGCTTTTCAATAAGTACCTTTTCCATGGATGCCGTCCGCTGCCTCTTTATCTCGCCCCTCATTGCATCAATCCAGTATGAGAATTCAGGGATTACTTCACATATCTGCCTGCCCAGCGCCTCTTCCGCAGGTATGCCGGTGAGTTTCTCCGCCTGCGGATTCCACTCGGTTACGATATCGCCGCTGTCAATACCCACCAGCATGGAAGGCATTGAGTTGATAATATTGGCAAGGTAGTTCTTTAAGCGCTCTATCTCAAGCTCTGCGCTTTTACGGTCCGTGATCTCCCTCCTGATGCCTAATATCCTGACCGCTTGACCGTCATGATCATGCTCGATGCCGAATCCCTCAACATACACCCATCGGTAGCTGCCGTCGGCATGACGCATTCGGGCCTCATATTCATAGGAGTTGAAATCACGGGTCAAGACGTCCTGAATCTTTTTTATAACCTCGGCCTTATCATCCGGATGCACCCTTTCCAGCCATTCGCTTCGATCTGCCGCGCCGCACTTGGGATCATATCCCAGCATGGAGTAATAGACCGGCGAAGCGTACCATTGATCATTCTTAATATCCCAATCCCATATTCCGATATTGGTGGCTTCAAGCGTAAGACGCAGGCGTTCTTCAGCCTGCTTGCGCTCAATGCGCGCACGAATGACATTGATCCCGAATGCCAGATCTCCTGCCAATTCCTCCAAAAGCGTGATTTCGTCCGACGTGAAGGCGTCGGGCGACGATGAATAGATGTTGAGAACGCCGAAGGCATTCTTGTTTTCATTCTTCAGGGGCAGGGCGATACTGGAGCGATAACCCCTCAGGATTGCATTCTCGCGCCATGGCGCGGCCCTGGAATCTGTCATGAAATCCTGTATATAGACATTTTCCCCGCTCCTTATGGCCGATCCGCTCGGCCCTTGCCCCCGTTCATTATCGGCCCATGTTATATCGGCATCTGCAAGATATCCGTTTTCAAAGCCTGCCCAGGCTACAGGCCGCACTGTCTTGCCATCGTCATCTTCAGCATACCCCACCCATGCCATGCGATAGCCGGCCTCGTCGCAAACAGTGCGGCAGATATCGTTGAGCAGAGATCGTTCGTCCGTTGCGCGAATCAGGATCTGGTTGCAATTGCTGACGGCCCTTTGTTTGCGATTCAAACGATACAGCGCTTCATCCATCAACTTCTGTTCGGCGATTTCCCATGTAAGGTCCGCAAGAAGCGAGATCGCCTCCACGTCTCTTTCCGTATAATCGGACGGCTTATTGCCTACGCCGATTATTGCCTTTATCTTACTGCCCCTCATCACCGGCACAACAAGTTCGCGAATTACATCGGCATGACCTTCAGGCACCCCTTTTCGATGAGGAAGGGAGGCGTAATCATTATGGATGACAGGTTTCCGCTGATATACACAATCGGCCCATACGCCCGCATCGGCTATAGGATAATGCAGCCCTTTTCCTTCCGCCCTGCAGAATTCGGATTTTGTTCTTGCAGACCAGTTCTGCAGCGTGAGTGATTTTTGCTCCTCTGAAACAAAATCATAGAAACTTATTATGCTGCCGGTAATCTTTTCAGCCTCATTCAATGTCTCTTCAAGCAATTCATCCAATGAATGCATTGCCGCGAATTGCATCAGGTGCATGCGTGATTCAAATATCGCGTATTTAACCTTGCGCCCCGTGATATCGCGCAGGATCAACCTGATCTTAATAATACCGCCCTTTTCATCCCGCACGGCGGATAAGACCTGGCTTACATCCAATCTTGAACCGTCTTTTCTTTGCAATAGAAGTTCATTGTCGCGGATTTTTCCGGTTTGAAGGAATGTTTCGAAGACATTTTTTGCCTCCTCCCGGGAATCGGGGTGATATATCTGAAATAAGGGTTGTCCGACGAGCTCTTTCTTGGAATACCCAAGGGTGTTCGCCAGGGTATTGTTACACTGTTCCACTACCGCGGTCAGAGCGCTGATAGAAGCATACATATCGGAAGAACTCTCATAAAGGTCCATATATCCGGCTTCTGATTCTCTTAATGCACCTTCCATCCTATTGACCTCGCTTATGACGACCTCATTTGACTGATCAATGGATCAAGCATCATTATTATTGATCCCTCATGTTATACAGGTTTATTCAATTGTCGCTTTTAAAGTGGAATCATACTATCGATCGCTTCGGAAGCCATCCAGGCTGTCGTGAAATGACGGACAAAATCGGACTTGATCAAAGCGCCCCCCTAAAGGATGCAATCATCAATTCATTCATATTTTTGTTTCTTTTCCATTGGATGAGTAAGGAGATTTTTAAAAGGTATTATCTTAAAACGGCATTAAGATTTTGAGAATCTTCCGCCGGATGATCTTCTGCATGAATGTTGAGAAAGGAAAAGAATTAGGTTACATTTTAACTCTTAACGGGTGTTAATGGCAATAATATTTTTTAACAATCTGGCGATGATGTGTTTTAATGATACCTGATAAAACAGTTTAATGGTAACATAAATACGGCAAAGAGAAAACCTTCACAGTTAACAGCGCAATAGATTTATGAGCATCCTGGCGTTTGTCACTGCCTGCGCCTTTGCGTGATTATTGAAGAAGACAAACAGCCTTTTTGTCCTGTCAGCCAGGGTGAATATCTTAGACGCCCATTCCATCAATTCCTCTTCCTGGTACAGGTAATCATATCTTGTCCTGGAATCCGTACCATACCAATCTTTTGAATTGCGGCCATGGAACCTTATATAACCTGTATCGGATGTATTAAGCATTGTCGGAGGCATCAGAGAAGGCAATAAGGGTTCATCCACACAGACAAACGCCGCCTGCATATCTTCAAGGGTATGATAAACGGAATCCTTGAGCCATTCCCTTTGCCTGAATTCAACCGCAACCGGAAGAGGAGACAATGCCTTAATGATAGACTTAAGATAGATCCTGTTTTCACTGGTGTAATGGAATGACTGGGGAAACTGAAGGAGTATCGCGCCCAGCCGTTTTTCTTCAATAAAGGGTGATATGCCTTTTATGAAAAGAGGCAGGACTTCATTAATGGATTTGTCGGAGATCTCATGGGTCAGCTGCCGAAAGGCCTTTACGGCGAATTCCAGCCTTCCTTCGGACTTGTCAAGCATCTGTCTGCATTGTCTTGCATCAGGCATCTTATAATACGTGAAATTCAGTTCAAGGGCGTTAAACCTGCTTGCATAATATGCCAGATAGTCTCCTGCGGGCATGTCATCAGGATAGAACGCCCCCTTCCAGTCCTTATAATAAAAACCTGATGTCCCGATGAGTATTGCCATGGACCTTAATCTTTATTTTTCCGCCAACTCCATCGCCTTTTGAACAATATTATCGGCCGTGAATCCGAATTTTTTCATCAGGGTTCCACCGGGCGCCGACGCGCCGAACCTTGTCATGCCGATTATAAACCCCTTTTCTCCCAGATACCTGTCCCATCCCATGGTGATGCCTGCCTCTACTATCAGACGGGGTATATTCCCGGTCGCGAGGACTTTTTCCCTGTATTCCCTTGATTGCCTTTCAAAGAGTTCGACGCACGGCATGCTGACTACCCTGGCATTGATTCCTTTTTCAGCAATCTTGACCGCGGCATCCAGGGCAATATGGACTTCCGAACCGGTGGCAATGATAATGATATCAGGCGCGCCTTTAACATCGGAAAGGATGTACCCTCCCCTTCCAAGTCCTTCGGCCGGGCCATATTTTTTCCTGTCGATGACCGGGAGTTTCTGTCTGCTTAGGATCAATGCGGTCGGCCCGTCGGTGATCTTTATGGCCTGTCGCCATGCCTCGGCAGTCTCAGTAGCATCGGCCGGACGGATGACTGTAAGGCCGGGGATGGCGCGCAGACAGGCAACGTGTTCAATCGGCTGGTGTGTAGGACCGTCTTCTCCTACGGCAATGCTGTCATGGGTGAATATATAGATCACATGCTGTCCCATTAATGCCGCGAGCCTTATGGAAGGTCTCATGTAATCGGCAAAGACAAGAAAAGTCCCGCCGAAGGGTATCAGCCCGCCATGAAGGGCAATTCCGGACAAGATCCCTCCCATGGCGTGTTCACGCACTCCGAATCGGATGTTCCGTCCTTCATATGATCCCTTCTGCAGATCGCCTGATTCCTTAATGATAGTATTGTTGGAAGGCGCAAGGTCGGCTGAGCCGCCTATGAGGCCGGGGATCTTTTTGGCAATGGCGTTGAGCGCCTTTCCTGATGCGGCTCGCGTGGCAAGGGCCTCCTCCTGCAAGGTCGGCAGATCCGCGTCCCATCCCTTTTCCAGCTCTCCTTTCATAGCGGAGTCCCATTTTTTGGCGAGTTCAGGAAAACTTTTCTGATAGGCCGCAAAGGCCTTTGACCATTGCGCCTCGGAATCCTTTCCTTTTTCCAGTGACCGTCTGAATATATCAAGGGCATCCTGCGGCACAAAAAAGCATTTATCCTCAGGCCATCCCAGCGCCTTTTTTGTAAGCCTGACCTCTTCCTCGCCAAGAGGCGCGCCATGGGCGTCGGCAGAGTCCTGCTTGTTCGGGCTTCCGTATGCTATATGGGTCTTTACAGCGATCAGAGACGGCCTTTCCTTTTCGTTCCTTGCCTCGGTTATCGCCCTGTATATAGCCTCAGTGTCGTTCCCGTCATCTACCTTTATTACATGCCAGTTATAGGCCCTGAACCTCATTGCCACATCTTCGGTAAAGGATATGGCTGTCTTGCCTTCGATGGTGATGCCGTTATCATCATATATGCATATGAGCCTGGAAAGTCCAAGGTGTCCGGCAAAGGAGGCTGCCTCGGATGTGATCCCCTCCATAAGGTCTCCATCCCCGCACATCACGTATGTATAGTGATCCACGATATCATGACCGGGCCTGTTGAACATTGAGGCAAGGTGTCTTTCGGCAAGGGCCATGCCCACGGCATTTGTAAAGCCCTGACCAAGAGGCCCTGTTGTTGTCTCAACGCCTGTTGTACACCCGAATTCAGGGTGGCCGGGAGTTCTGCTCTCCCACTGGCGAAAATTCTTAATATCTTCCAGGTCAAGTCCATAACCTGTCAGATAAAGAAGGCTGTATAAAAGCATCGAGGCATGGCCGCCTGAAAGGATAAACCGATCCCTGTCATGCCAGCACGGATTCTTGGGATTATGCCTCATGATATTCGTCCATAGGACATAGGCAGCAGGCGCAAGCCCCATGGGCGCGCCCGGATGCCCGGAGTCGGCCCTTTGAACGGCATCCATGGCAAGTGTGCGGATGGTGTTTATGCATAGCTTTTCAATATCGGCTCGGATCATTGAGGGACCATTATTCATTATTCTATCTCCTTTACGGCAACAGGGTTTTCAGCAGGCATTTATTCACGTTGATCCAAAATGTTTAATAAGAATGAGCCGTTCTGTCAAGAAGGAATAACAGGATCAGCATAAGTTAGCGTTCATCCGAAAAAACAGACTTTCGTATCCGCGCTGCCGGCCATCAGTCCTGCCGCGGCAGGACTTTCAGCAAAACCTTTGCAAACCGGTTAGTTAAGGAAAATAATGGGACCGGCCGGAAATAATTATACAAGCCCCGTTTCATAACAGCGCACCCATAATAAGGATATCTCGTCGTCAAAATATCCGACATTCGGCAACGCTTTGACATAGGGCAGTAATGAAACGGGGTGTTTTCCTGCAAATCCTCAGCCAGATCCTATAGCAATTAATTTATCTTGTCTTATCAAAGAGATAAGCTCAGCATCAATGAAAATAATAGTCATAAATATGACAAAAAATAAAAGTCCGAAATAATTTTTTTTATTTTTTTTAAAAATTATTTTTTATTGCAATGTCGAATCGTTACATTAATTTCTAAATAAATTGCATTAGATCTTATTGTCTATAGCATTAAAGTATTAGATCTTCCCCGCCGATACGTATTATATAAATAATAAATCATTTCAATAAATTCAGCTAGTTAAATGTTCTGATAGATTATATCTTTATACCGGGGAATCGCTCAAACAGGAAAAATTCGCCGTATATATCTTGTATAATAAAAGTTGAATTAGGACTCAGTTTCACATGACGCGTCTGAAAGCTTGATTAAGGATTTTCATGCCCTGTTTTTGACGTTGCTGTTTTTTCAATCTCATTTTCATATGACCTTTAAACATGAAGGGCACGCTATTAAGGGTACAAATGGAATGGATCACCCTTGATAACCCCGCGGATGCCGGCGGCAACAGACGGACGGAAGACCGGAAGATGTTTGCCGCCATGGTATCCTTCAGCCTCTAATAACGACATCCCGACGTCTCTTGTCGGTTAATCTGACAGTGTAGATACTGTGTTTTGTACGGTATTTACACTGTCAGCATAGTATATCTGCAGAATGTAAACCAACCATTATTTGTATATTAAGGAGAGCTTCCTAAGTATCGGATCAAAGATATCGCTGAGGATAAGGGCGACCTGACGCGTCGATTGGATGTAAAATCCAATGATGAGATCCGCGAACTGGCCAGGCAGACTGCCGCGACAACCAAGGATATCAAGATTAAGGTCTGATAGATCCTGCTGCGATTCTTATTCTGCCTGATTGTTTACAGACAGGCTGAATAGGCCTACCGGTGACCGCTGAAAGCTCCATACAGAAATCACCGATTTATGAATAGCCGACATCTCAGCTTTTCCTTTTCAATACAATCTCCGCTTGCTAAAAAAAAATTGCTCTACGTTTATTTTTCCTGTTGACAGCAAAATTCCAATTCTATAGAAAATATGTGCTTTCCTTGGGAGGGAAAACAAAAATCCTTTAACAAGATAAAGCGGACACGCCAATATATTCTGCCAAATATATCTGCCTGATATCCGTATGAAGTGCCATGTCTTTTTTAAATAATAACCTGTCAGAATGTCGGTTTCGTCATTCTGTCACCAATGGATATACCATAAGAACCAATATTTAACCGCAGACCAGCCTTCGCCGAAGGCTGGTCTGCGGTTAAATAAAAAGGACTTCAACATCTACATTCATAAAGGGGGCTCTAATCATGAAGAAATCGAATCTATTAATAATCCTATCTATCATTGTCATAGTCGCTATTTTTACGTCAAATTTTGCTTTTGCTGCAAACGCCCTCGATGCCGCGGATGGTTCTCCGACAAATGCCGTTTATGTTGATAATGATGGAAATGTTGGTATCGGGACCACTAATCTGGATGGGACACCGGCTATAGGGAAAGTAACAATTAAGGGCTCAACCAGCGACGGGTCAACGAATATCATAGTCGGCAGGGATTCCTCTGAGACTAATGTCTTCTCAATCGATACCAACGGTAGAATAATCGGATCAAGTATTTCAGCTTCCGAATCTATTACAGACGACACGAGCGAAACACAAATCAGGTTTGATATGAAGCCTACTACCACATCAAATAACGATTCAACTCACGCAGGCTTATATAATTCACTAAGACCAATTATTAACACTGGCGTTACTCAGTCAGGTTATGAGATGGGGCAAAGAAATTACACATTTAGAAATTACAATGGCGAAAGTGCGGATGATAGCGGGACCTTAACTTCTTTGTTTGGGCAGGGTTTGTATTATGGACATTATAATACAAATACATCCGCTGATCCACAGACAACTACCGTCTTTGGCCTATATATGAGGCCTTACTATATAACAGGGGATATCACGAACTTATATGATATCTATATTGACTCCGGTTTTTCAGGTGGCATCGTTAGCAACCAATATGCAATCTACCAGGAATCATCCAGCGCAAAGAATTATTTTGCCGGCAATGTCGGCATAGGAACGACTACCCCAGCAACTACTTTGGATGTCGCAGGGATTATTCAAACCACGGGCGGTTTTACGTCTTCCCTCAGTAATGATAATATCTTTAAAACCAGTAATAACTATTTCTCTGTGCCTTATGTAAGTGGATATGCCTCCCTTAGCTGGTTTAACTATTATGATGGCTCCAACTATATTGCTTCTCACGCAACTGTTAAACCATCCAGGATGTATGTCAACACGAATGGATATTCTTTCCAGACTTCTCAGACCACCGGTGTCGGATCAATTATCAGTGATTGGTCCACTAAGTTTTTTATCGGTAATACTGGCAACCTCGGCATAGGAACAACCTCCCCTAATTACAAACTTGATGTATTAGGCACTATTCGCGCAACAGAGATTAAAGTCGAAACAGGCTGGTCGGACTTTGTGTTTGA
>Ga0153915_10000813_pt1 | contig 28838 bp, 26 predicted proteins | sample Opewatmetagenome_2_FD_107003 | JGI IMG/M metagenome (GOLD analysis project Ga0153915, IMG submission 107003) | Freshwater wetland microbial communities from Ohio, USA - Open water 3 Core 3 Depth 3 metaG | ecosystem: Environmental > Aquatic > Freshwater > Wetlands | place: USA: Ohio, Lake Erie...
ACCGCCGCCTGGGCTCGCCGCAGACCTGTCCCCACGGGAACCCGATGCCCGGGTCCCGGGTCGAACGGAAGCTGCTCGGCGCGCCGCGCCTGCTCGATGCGCGCGACGGCCGCACGGTAAGGATCCTGCGGATCACGGAAGAGGGGGAACAGGTATCCGGCCTGCTGGCGGCCTGCGGTGCCCGCGGGATCCAGCCCGGTGCTCGCCTGAGGGTGATCCGCCGGGACCGCCGCAACCTCTACCTTGCCCGCCGCGGGAGCACTGCCCGGCTGGCTCTTCCCCTGGCGATGGCCGGGCACATTCGCTTCGAGAACGACCGCCGCTGAGGCGGATCGGGCTTGCCGCGCGCCTGAGCGGGCCCGTGGTGAAAGTTAATCCGGATTAAGTCTCTCTATTGACAGGTCTCGCAGTCCGTGCTATTTTTCTTATTAGGCTAACCTAAAAGAGAATTTCGGATACCCATTGAAGGAGGAGCCATGGCCACGCCGATCGTGGAGGAATACCTGGAGGCCATCTACAAGCTGAAGGCCGCCGGGAAAGCCCTGGGAACCACGGAGCTGGGCAAGGAGCTGAAGGTGTCCGCCGCCTCGGCCTCGGAGATGACCGACCGCCTGGTGGAGAAGGGGCTGGCGGAGAAGGTGCCGGACCGGGGCATCACCCTGACGCGCAAGGGCCAGAAGGCGGCCCTGGAGCTCATCCGCAAGCATCGCATCTCCGAGCGTTTCCTGGTGGACGTGCTGGGAATGGACTGGAAGGACGTGCACGACGAAGCCTGCAGGCTGGAGCACGCCATCTCCGCCGAGGTGGAGTCCCGCATGGAGAAGCTCCTGGGCAACCCCGCCACCTGCCCGCACGGCCATCCCATCCCCGACCGGCAGGGCCGCACGGCGGAAGAGCCCGTGCGCAGGCTGAGCGGGCTGAAGAGGAACCAGGCGGGAACGATCGCCAAGATCGCGGAAGAGCAGCGCAGCCTCCTGGAGTACCTGGCCACCCTCGGGATGATGCCCGGAAGCGACGTGCACGTGGAGCAGGTGGCCCCCTTTGACGGGCCCCTCCTGGTCCGGGTCAAGGGAGCGACCTACGCGCTGGGTCGCGAGATCGCGGAGAAGATCTGGGTGAAGGAGAGATAGCCGTGGCGCTTTCCTGCTGCAGTGCCGTGCACGAGCTTCGCGGGCAGGCGGATTTCGTTTTCGCCCTCGCGGGCAACCCCAACGTGGGCAAGTCCTCCATGTTCAACACACTGACCGGGACCGGTGCCGTGACAGCCAACTACCCCGGCAAGACCGTGGAGATCAACGTGGCCTCCACGCGGCTCGCGGAGCTCACCATCGGGCTGGTGGACCTGCCCGGCACGTATGCGCTGGGGGCCGTTTCGGAGGACCAGTGGGTGGCTCGGCAGGGAATCCTGGACGGCAGCCCGGACGTGGTGATCGCCATCCTGGACGCCACGAACCTCGCGCGGAACCTCTACATGCTCCTGCAGCTCCAGGACATGGGTCTCCCCGTTGTCGCGGCGCTCAATCTCGTGGACGAGGCGGAGAAGAAGGGGATCCAGACCGACGTCGGGAAGCTTTCCGCGCTCCTGGGAATCCCCGTCATACCCACGGTGGCCACGCGGGGTGACGGCCTGGAGACCCTCCTGTCCGCGGCGGTTTCCGCCGCACGCGCCCTGCGCGGGGACACCTGCTCGGCAGGATGCGAGGGAGCGCGCGGCAGCAGCGGCGGGGTGGGTGCGTCCGGCATCGCGGGCGGCGGCAGCGGCAGCGGCGGATTCCGCCTCCCGAGCCCCGCCCGCTACGGCAAGGACATCGAGGCGGTGGTGGATGGGCTCGTGCGGGCCATCGGGCCGCTGCAGGGCCGACAGCTTCCCGCGGTGAGCGCGCGCGGCCTTGCCCTCCTCCTCCTGGAGAACGACTCGCAGTTCACCGAGCTCGTCGGAAACGCGCCCGGAGGCCGGCAGCTCATGGACGAGGTCGGTCAGGCCGCGGCGCGGATCCAGGCCGCGCACGGCGAGGAGGCCGCGCTGCGCCTCATCCGGGAGCGCCATGGCCTGGCCGGCACGATTGCGGACGAGGTCCAGGTCCGGGGTTCCGGCCGCGAGCTTCTCTCCCAGCGCCTCTGGCGCCTCACCACGTCCCCGGTCACCGGCATTCCCATCCTCCTCCTGACGCTGGCCGCGGTGTTCGCTTTCCTGTTCGTGGTCGGAAACCTCCTGTCAGGTCTCTTTGGATCTGCCTGGCAAGCCGGGGTCTCGCCCCTGCTGCAGTGGCTGATCCACGCGATCGCCGGCAACGGGGTCGTGGCGAAGATCCTGACCTGGGGGCCGGACGCGGGCATCCAGGCCGCCCTGGCGGTGGGCATCCCCTACGTGCTGACGTTCTACTTCCTCCTCGCGTTCCTGGAGGACAGCGGCTACCTGAACTCCGTGGCCTTTCTCACCGACCGGCTGATGCACAAGTTCGGCCTGCACGGCAGGGCCATCATCCCGCTGGTGGCGGGGGCGGGCTGCAACGTGCCGGCGATCATCGGCACCCGGGTCCTCACCACGATGCGCGAGCGGGTGATTGCCAGCACGCTGATCGTCCTGGTGCCATGCAGCGCGCGCACGGCGGTCATCGTGGGCGCGCTGGCCAGCCTCGTCGGCTGGCAGTGGGGCGTGGCCGTGTTCCTGCTGAGCGGCCTGCTCGTCCTGGGAGCGGGGGCGGGGCTGAACGTCGTGATGCCGGGGGAGTCCTCCGGGCTGGTCATGGAGATGTTCCCGTTCCGAATGCCGTCGCTGCGGACCATCGCCGTGAAGACCTGGTACCGCTTCAAGGACTTCATTTTCGTGGCCGCGCCCATCGTGCTGGTGGGCAGCCTGGGGCTGGGCGCGCTGTACGAGACCGGCCTGATCTGGAAGCTTTCCGGGCCGCTTGCGCCGGTGATGGAGGGATGGCTCGGCCTGCCGGCGGTGGCCGGGCTGACGCTGATCTTTGCCGTGCTGCGCAAGGAGCTGGCGCTGCAGCTCCTGGTCACCCTGGCGCTCGTCCGCTACGGACCGCACGCGAGCACATTGTTGTACTTCATGGCCCCGCCGCAGCTCTTCGTCTATGCCCTGGTGAACACGATCTACATTCCCTGCATTGCCACGATCGCGGTGCTGGGCAAGGAGCTGGGCTGGAAGCGCGCGGCGGCGATCATCGCGTTCACGATCGCGCTCGCCCTTGCGGTGGGCGGCGGGGCCCGTTTTGTCCTGAGCGCGGTGGGACTCGGATGATGGGTGAGGCTGCTTCGGCCGAGACTGCCGGGGTCGAGCCCGCGACCGAGGTCCGCTGCCCGCTGTGCGGCAACCGCTTCGCGGAGGGGGAGGCAGCCGCCTGCGTCTATTGCCGCCGGCGCGCGGGCTGCGGCATGGTGACCTGTCCAAGGTGCGGCCACGAGTTCCCCCGGGTCGTGCTGCGAGGCCGCGGCGCACGGGATGCCCGGCCTACGGACAGACGATAAAGCCCTGCGCCCACGCGCAGGCCCCGCACGTCGGCGCCGGGTTGTCGAAGCAGTCCCCGCGGTTGCTGTCCGCCGAGTCACAGCCGTTGCACCGGGTGCAGGGCGGGAAGTCGAACTCCTGCAGCCGCTGGCGGAACCGCACGTAGTCCTCGTCGTTCCAGATCTCCCGCAGGCGCCGCTCGAGGACCGAGCCGAAGAAGAACTCCCGGATCTCGCGCCGCCGGTTGCCGAGGTACGCGAAGTGGGAGTGCATCAGCGGCAGGCACGGGCTCACCCGGCCGTCCCACCGGACGCCGAGGCTGCCGTTCTCCACGAACGGGCAGCTGTCCTCCAGCCGGGTCGAGGCTCTGCCGTTGGAGTACCGAAGCCCGCACTCCGCAAGGATCGCGGAAACCGCGGGGCCCCAGTTTCCCGACGAATCCATCCGCGCCAGGTCCATCCGTGACAACCCGCTCAGCGACTGGCCGAGCGTCTTCTCGTGGAGGACCTCGCCCCTCATCTCCTCCGTGTGGGGCTGGACGCTGCTGATGGAAAACTGCGTCGCCCCCAGGCGCAGGCCCAGGTCGATCACCGTCCCAAGCTCCGCCTGGTTTCTCTCCATCGTCACGAAGGCGATCCCGAGGGCGGGCAGGGGAGTGTCCACCCGGTACTTCACGGCCCGCAGCCCCTGGAGGTTTTTCACGATCCCGGGGAGCGCCGAGGCTTCGCGCACGCTCTCGTAGCACTCCTCCGTTGCCCCGTCCAGAGAGACCCACAACGCGTCGAGGCGCAGCTCCACGAGCCTCTCCACCGTCGCTTCGTCCAGCGCCAGGCCGTTGGTGATCAGCTCCGTGCGGGCGCCGAGCGATTTGACCCGGCCGATCATCTGCAGCACATCGGGATGGGCGAGCGGCTCCCCAATGCCGCCGAAGAACACGGAGGGTAGGAGGGGGAACTCCCGCAGGCCGTCCACGATCCGCGAGAAAGTGCCGGCCTCCATGCGCCCGGTCGGCTCGCTCCACGTGCGCCGCATGCACGTGCGGCACGAGAGGGGGCACTCGTTGGTGGGCTCCACGTACACCTTGGCCAGGTGCGTCACGGGCCGGTGGACCAGCAGGTGGTTGTCCAGCTCCTCGATGCACAGGCGTGAGCCCGGCGCAAGCCCGTAGCGCCGTGCAACCTCGTCCGCCACGGAGATGGCCCCGCCGTCCCCCACGGTGAGGTACGTCCTCCTCCGCGAGGGGACGTGCACGTCGCTGAACCGGCCCGGCTTTGGCATACCGCTGATTCTACATGCGGCGCCGCCCGGGCGCATCCAGCCAAAATTCCACTTGACAATCTATGTTAGTGAGTGCATACTAACAACATGCTGAAAGCGGGGGCAGATCCGAGGAAGGCAGGGGGAAATCCGAGGAAGGCAGGGGGAAATCCCAGAAAGGCAGGGGCAGAAGCCAAGGGGAAAGGCCGCAGGGGCGCCGGTGAGCGGTCGAGCGCGGAAGAGCGCAGGGAGGAGATCCTGGCCGCCGCGATCCAGGAGTTCGCCCGGTTCGGCCTCTATGGCACCTCGGTGGACACGATCGCCGAGAGGGTAGGCATCTCCCAGCCCTACATCTTCCGGTTGTTCGGCACGAAGAAGGAGCTCTTCATCGCCGCGGCCCTCCAGGTGTGCGGCAGGATCCAGAAGGCCTTTGGCGATGCGGTCAGGTCCGGGCCGGATCGGCCCCTGGATGCCATGGGTCACGCCTACCTTCCTCTTCTTTCCAGCCGCGCGGAGCTGCTGGTTCTCCTGCACGCGTTCGCGGCCTCGGAGGACCCGGAAGTGAAAGCCGCGGTGGGCGCACGGTACGAGGAGCTTTGGGATTTCGTGGCGAAGGCCTCGGGGGCGACGAGGACCCAGGTTCGGGATTTCTTCGCAGCCGGGATGGGGATGACGGTAGGCGCTGCCCTCGGACTGAACCGCCTCTTTTCACCCGTACAAGAGGAGCCGGAGTGCGATTGATGCTCCTTTTTTTGACGCAATAGATTAGTGATTGCTAACTAAATAACCTGAAGGAGGGTTATATGGCAGAGAATATGCGGCCGTCGGCGGCCGCCGAGCTTTCGGTCGCGGCATCGGGCTCGCAAATCCGGGTCCCAGGGACCGCCCACATGCCACCCACGGCACCGAGTACGGTGCCTGCGGTGGCCGCGGACAATCGGTGGTGGACGTTCGCGGTCGTCTCCCTGGCGCTGTTCATGGGTATGCTGGACAACCTCGTTGTGACCACGGCGCTGCCCACGATCCAGCGCGCCATAGGGGCCAGCGTGGCGAACCTCGAATGGATCGTGAACGCCTACACGCTGGGCTTCGCGGTCCTCATGATCCCGGCTGCCGCGCTCGGCGAGCGGTTCGGGCGGAGGAGGGTGCTGCTCATCGGGGTCACCCTGTTCACCGCGGGCTCCGTCCTCGCGGCCCTCTCGTCCGGGGCATCCCTGTTGATCGCCGCGCGGGCCATCCAGGGCATCGGGAGCGCGCTGATTGCGCCGCTCACGCTGACCATCCTCGTGAGCGTGTTTCCTCCGGAGCGCCGCGCGGCGGCCATCGGGCTGTGGTCCGGCGTGTCGGGACTCGGGCTCGCGGCCGGGCCCCTCGTGGGCGGGGCCATCGTCAACGGCTTGAGCTGGAACGCGGTGTTCTGGCTGAACGTTCCGATCGGGATCGTTCTCCTGATTCTCGGGCGATGGCGGATTGCCGAGGTCCGCACCGGGGGACGGATCGTCGATCCGCCGAGCGTCCTCCTGATCAGCGCCGGGCTGTTCGGCCTGGTCTATGGGCTGATCCGGGGCAACGCCCAGGGGTGGGGGAGCGCGCAGATCCTCATCTCCCTCGCCGCGGGCGCCCTGCTGCTCCTGCTTTTCGGGCTGCGGCAGCGCGCAAGCGCCTCCCCGATGCTGGACCTGAGGCTGTTTGCTTCCCGCGGGTTTTCGGCGGCGAACCTCGTCGGGTTCCTGTCCAGCTTCGCGATGTTCGGATCCATCTTCTTCATCACGCTGTTCGTCCAGGGCGTCTGGGGATGGAAGCCGCTGGCCGCGGGCCTCGGCACGATGCCGTGGACCGGCACGATCATGCTCACCGCGCCGCTCGCGGGCGCGCTGGCCGGGCGGCTCGGAGCCCGCCGGGTCGTGGTGGCGGGCATGGCCGCGCAGGCCATCTCGCTGTTCTGGATCGGCACGGCGGCGAACGCGGGGAGCAGCTACGCGTCCCTCCTGCCGGCGTTCATCCTGGGGGGACTCGGCATGGGACTCTCCTTCGCGCCGCTCTCGGCAACCGTCATGACCGGCCTGCCGATGGCCCGCCAGGGCGAGGCGTCGGGAGCCTACAACACGGTGCGCGAGCTGGGCGGGGTGTTCGGCATCGCGGTCCTTGGAGCGCTGTTCCAGGGCGTCGTGCGCCTGCCGTCCCAGTTCGTAGACGGCTTCCACCTCGCGCTCCAGGTGGCGGCGGGTATCCTCGTCGTCGGCACCGCGGCCTCCCTGCTCCTGCCCGGGAGGGCCGGCTCAGGCCGCGGCGCTTCGGACCGACAGGACCATGTCGGCGAAGTAGCGGTGCACCCGATCGTCCCCGGTCAGCTCGGGGTGGAATGAGATCGCGAGCATGGCGCGCTGCCGGGCAGCCACGATGGCCCCGTCCGGCAGACGCGCCAGCACGCGCACCCCGGCCCCGGCGGACGTGAAGGAGGGGGCCCGTATGAAGATGGCGCGCATCGGCGGGTCCCCGATGTCGGGGATCGGCAGATCGATCTCGAAGGACTGCAGCTGCCGACCGTAGGCGTTTCTCTGGACCGTGATGTCCATCAGGCCGATCAACGGCCGGGGGAGGCCGCCCACGTTCCGCGCAAGCGCGATCGCCCCTGCACAGCTTCCGAACACGGGCATGCCGCCTTCCACCCGCCGGCGCAGCGGATCCAGCAGGTCGAAATCCCGCAGGAGCTTGCCGATGGTCGTGCTCTCTCCGCCCGGCAGGATGAGGCCGTCCACCGCCTCCAGGTCGGCCCCGTTTCTCACCTCCCGCGCTTCCACCGGCTCTCCCCTCCGTGTGCCGATTCGCCGCAGCATGGCGGCATGCTCGGAGAAGTCACCCTGCATGGCGAGGACGCCGATGGTCATTCGGTCACTGTCCCCGCGACGCGAGGAGCATCTCCTTCGGCACCTCGCGCAGCTCCAGCCCCGGCATCGCTTCTCCCAGGCCGCGGGACACCTTTGCGATCATTTCGGCGTCCTTGAAGTGCGTGACGGCCTTCACGATGGCCGCCGCCCGCCGGGCCGGGTCTTCCGACTTGAAGATCCCCGAGCCCACGAAGACGCCGTCCGCGCCGAGCTGCATCATGAGCGCCGCATCCGCGGGCGTTGCCACCCCGCCGGCGGCGAAGTTCACCACGGGAAGCTTCCCTTCCTTGGAGACCTCCACGACGAGGGACAACGGGGCGCCAAGTGACTTGGCTTCCGCGGCCAGCTCCTCGGGAGAGGTCCCGTGCAGCCGCCGTATCGCGCTCTGCACCGCGCGCATGTGGCGCACGGCTTCCACGATGTTCCCGGTCCCCGCTTCTCCCTTGGTGCGGATCATCGCCGCTCCCTCGGCGATTCGCCGCAGCGCTTCCCCCAGGTCGCGGCAGCCGCACACGAAGGGCACCTTGAAGGCGTGCTTGTCGATGTGGTGGGCCTCGTCCGCGGGAGTGAGCACCTCGGACTCGTCGATGTAGTCGATTCCCAGAGCCTGCAGCACCTGCGCCTCCACGAAGTGGCCGATGCGGCACTTGGCCATGACCGGGATGGACACGGCCTCCATGATCTTCTGGATCAGCTCGGGGTCGCTCATTCTCGCCACGCCGCCGGCCGCCCGGATGTCCGCCGGGACGCGCTCCAGGGCCATGACCGCGCACGCTCCCGCCTCCTCGGCGATCCGTGCATGCTCGGGGGTGACGACGTCCATGATGACGCCGCCTTTCAGCATCTGGGCCAGGCCCTTGCGGGTGGCCCAGGTGGACTCTTCTCTGCTCCCGTTGGTGGGATGTCCTGTTTCCGCCATGCGTCCAGGATCGTGGTTTTAATGGTATAATAAAAGAGCCATTATGTTACATATCCAATGGGCCATTTGGAGAGAAGCGCCTGCGGCCGCGCGGGGACATGGCGGTGGCAGAGCGGGAAGGCACGGAGGTGAGCGCCCATGTGGGCGGAGAACCTGATCATCAGCCTGGAGCGCAGGACGCGCCGATCGGCGCCGCCGTACCACCGGCAGGTGTTCGCGCAGATCCGGGACGCCATCCTGGACGGGACGCTGCGGGCCGGTGATCGGCTTCCGGCTTCCCGCCAGCTGGCGCGCTCCCTGCGCCTTGCCCGAAACACCGTGGCGCGTGCGTACGAGGACCTGCTGGCGGGAGGGTACATCGAGGGCAAGGTCGGATCCGGCTCCTACGTCATGGCAAACCTCGACCTTCCAAGAACGACGGGGCCGCGCCTGAAGCCAGCGCCCGCCGGCCGAGGCGCGGAGGCCGGCCGCCCACGGGCGCCCGCGCACGGACCGGCGCCGGCGATCCGGATCGACTTCCGCCCGGGGATCTCGGACTGGGAAGCTTTTCCGCGCCGGCTGTGGCTGCGCCTCATCGGGCGGGCGCTGCGCGCCAACGCTTCGGAGCTTCGCCGCTATGGGGAACCCGGGGGGTACTACCCGCTGCGGGAGGCAATCGCCCGTCACCTCGCCATTTCCCGGGGCGTGTCGGCGCTCGCCGAGCAGGTGGTGATCTGCAACGGTTCCCAGCAGGCCCTTGATCTCATCGCCCGGCTGTGCCTCGAGCCGGGGGACCGTGCGGCCCTCGAGGACCCCGGGTATCCCGAGGCGCGGCAGGTGCTGGGCAGGGGCTCGCGGCCGCTGTTCGTTCCCGTGGATGGGGACGGGATGGAGGTGGCCGCCCTGGAGCGCATGACGAACGGGCGGCCCGCGCCGCGCCTGGTCTACCTGACCCCGTCCCACCAGTTCCCCACCGGGGCCGTGCTCCCCCTGTCCCGCCGGCTCGCGCTGCTGGGCTGGGCGGCCCGCAGGGATGTCCTGGTGGTGGAGGACGACTACGACAGCGAGCTGCGCACCCCCGGGCGCATCGTGGAGTCGCTGCAGGGTCTCGACCGGGCGCGGAAGGTCATCTACATCGGCACGTTTTCCACCGTGCTCTTTCCGCCGCTGAGGGTCGGCTACCTCGTGCTGCCGCCGGAATGGACGGAGCGCTTCCTGCAGGCGAAGTGGCTGGCGGATCGCCAGACGGCGACGCTGGACCAGCTTGCGCTCACCGCGTTCCTGCAGGAGGGCCACTTCGAGCGCCACCTCCGGGCCATGCGGCGGCTGGTGGCCGGACGGCGGGAAGCCATGCGCGCTGCCATCGAGTCGGATCTCCGCGGGATCATGGAGGCTTCCGGTTCCAGTCTCGGCATGCACGTCATGGTCCGGGCCGGCCGATCGGCCTCCGCCGAGCGCGCGGCGGACCTCGAACGGCGGATCGCGGCGGCCGCTGCGGCCCGGGGCGTGGCGGTCTATGCCGTGGGCCCCTGCTGGTCACAGCCCCCGCGGCACGCGACCTTCCTCCTGGGCTACGCGGCGCTGAACGAGGAGCTCATCCGCGAGGGTGTAAAGCAGCTGGCACGGGCGGCCGAAGAGGTGTCGGGCCGAGCAGCGGCAGCGCGCATGCGGACGGCGCATCAAGCGGGACGGCACTGACGCGGGACTTCCCGGCGGATATACTCGCCGAACACCGGAGGTTCACCATGCTCGAGCTGCCGCCCGCGAAGACCATCTTTGAGCCGTTTCGCATCAAGTCCGTCGAGCCCATCCGGACCCTGGCTGCCGCGGAGAGGGCGAGGCTCCTGGAAGAGGCAGGCTACAACCTGTTCAAGCTGCGGGCCCAGGACGTCACGTTCGACCTTCTCACCGATTCGGGGACGTCCGCAATGAGCGCCCGTCAGTGGGCGGCCATCATGGTAGGGGACGAGTCCTACGCGGGATCGCCGAGCTTCCAGCGGTTCGAGAAGACCGTGCAGGAGCTGACCGGGCTTCCTCACGTGATCCCGACCCACCAGGGAAGATCGGCCGAGTTCCTGCTCATGCAGGCCCTCGCTCTCGGCGCGGGCGACGTCGTGGCCGGCAACACGCACTTCGACACGACCCGGGCGAACATCGAGCACTCGGGCGCCCGGGCGGCCGACCTTCCCTGCCGGGAGTGCGCGGACGCCCAGTCCGAGGCGCCGTTCAAGGGCAACCTCGACCTCGACGGCCTGGAGCAGATGCTGAAGCGGGAAGCGGGGAAGGTGCGCCTTGTCATCGTCACCGTGACGAACAACTCGGTGGGCGGCCAGCCCGTTTCAATGGAGAACATCCGCGGCGTACGCCGCCTGCTCCAGCCCCGCGGGATCCCCCTGTTCATCGATGCCGCGCGCTTCGCGGAGAACGCGTTCTTCATCCGCCGCCGGGAGAAGGGGTTCGAATCCCGGCCCGTCCGCGAGATCGCCCGGGAGATGTTCTCCCTCTGCGATGGGGTGCTGATGAGCGCCAAGAAGGATGCCTTCGGCAACATCGGGGGTTTCCTCGCCATCCGCAACACCGAGCTCGCCGAGTCCGTGCGCAGCCTGATGGTGATCACCGAGGGCTTTCCCACATACGGCGGACTGGCCGGGCGCGACCTGGAAGCCCTGGCCGTCGGCCTGGAGGAGATCCTGGACGAGGACTACCTCACCTACCGCCTGCGTTCCACCGAGTACTTCGGGGAGGGGATCCGCGCGGCGGGGATCCCGGTGATTCGGCCCATCGGCGGCCACGCGGTGTACATCGACGCCGGCGCGGCGCTCCCCCACATCCCCTGGAACCAGTACCCCGGCCAGTCGATGAGCGTGGCGCTGTACGAGGGAGTGGGCATCCGGTCCGTAGAAGTGGGCTCCATCATGCTCGGCTCCCGGGACGCCGAGACCGGCGAGGAGAAGCCCGCTCCCCGCGAGCTGGTGCGCCTGGCAATCCCGCGGCGGGTCTACACGCAGAGCCACGTGGACTACATGATCGAGATGATCGGGCACCTCGCCCGCCGCCTGGGCGAGCTTCGGGGATACGAGATCGCCTGGCAGCCGCCGGTGCTGCGGCACTTCACGGCGAGGTTCCGGCCGCTGTAGGCGCAGGTTCGCTCCCGCCGCTCCGGTGGGCTCTTCTCGAGCCGGCCGCGGTTCCCGCATCCAACGGGCCGCCGCATTGCCGCAACAATTGTTCGCGAAATCAGAACGATACGGAAACGATGACCGGCTGGTCTTCCATCACACTGCGGCCATGCGCAGCAGCAGCTTCCTCGTCAAAATCCTCATCGTCGGAGTGGTCTCACTTCTTCTCCTGGTGCCCCTCCTGCTCCTGCAGGGCGTCGTGAGCGAGCGGGCCCAGAGGCGGGAGGAAACCGAATCGGAAATCTACCAATCCTGGGGCGGGAGGCAGACCCTCGCCGGGCCGGTGCTGACGGTTCCCTATGTCAGCCGGACCCTGGATGAAAAGGGTAGAAAAGTCGAAACGGTCGCGGCCGCCCATTTCCTTCCTGACACGCTCGGGATCGACGGCACTCTGCAGCCGGAAACCCGGTCCCGAGGGATGTACCAGGTGACGGTCTACGGCGCGCGTCTTTCCCTGCGGGGCGCGTTCAGCTCGCCGAGCTTCTCCGGCATCCGCGTAAGCCCGGTGGACATCCTCTGGGACCAGGCGTACGTTTCCCTCGAGCTTCCGGACCTGCGATCCCTGCAGGAGAAGATCCTGCTCTCGTGGGGGGACGGCCGGGCTGCCGTGCGCTCGGCAAGGGGAAGCCTCGGCATGTTTCCCGGGGAGGTCCGCGCGAACGTCCCCGTGTCCGCCGCTCCTCCCGCAGGCGTTGCCGCGCCAGGGCAGATCCCGTTCTCCTTCGACCTCTCGCTCCGCGGCGGCGGTGCCATCAACTTCATACCCCTGGGAGACGAGACCCGCGTGCGCGTACAATCCTCCTGGCCGGGCCCGAGCTTCACCGGTTCGTTTCTGCCCGAGCGGCGGGTCCTGGGCCCGGACGGTTTCGACGCGGAGTGGCGCGTAGTCTCCACGGCGCGGGCCTACCCCCAGCGCTGGGTGGACGGGGAGATCGAGCCATCGGCACTCCTGGACACGAGTTTCGGCGTGAACCTGATGGCGCCGGTCGAGACCTACCTCAAGGTCACCCGGGCGCTCAAGTACGGGCTGCTCTTCCTGGTGCTGCCCTTCTGCACGCTGTTTCTCTTCGAGGTACTGGCGCGCAAGAGGATCCACCCGGTGCAGTACCTGCTGATCGGGCTTGCCGATTGCGTCTTCTACCTCCTGCTGCTGTCCCTCGCGGAGCACGTGGGCTTCGGGCCGGCCTACCTCGCGGCTGCCGCATCGTGTACGGCGCTGGTCACCCTGTACGCGGCCGCGGTGATGAAGAGCCGCGCGGGCCTCGCCATGCTCCCGGTGCTCGCGGCCTGCTACGGCTTCCTCGCCCTCGTGCTGTCTTCCGAGGACAACGCGCTGCTGATGGGAGCCCTCGGCCTCTTCCTGCTTCTCGGTGCCGCGATGTTCCTGACCCGGAGGGTGGACTGGTATCGCAAGGAGAGGGCCGTGACTCCCCCGTCCCCGGGATCCGGCAACGGGGCGTGATGCCGGCCGGTGCCTCGGCGAGCAGCGGCGGTTGATCCAGGCATCTCGACGTGTCGAAGGGCCGGGGGTTTTGTGTTACATTGTGATGGGAGGCGCAGTGCGGGGCCGAAGCCCCGCTACCACACCCGCGCTTCGATCCCAGGAGTGACACAATGACCAGGAAGTCGAACCGAGCGCTGCTCATCGTCCTTGCGCTTCTGGCCCTTGGCGCCGTCTCGGCGCTCGCGGACCCCCCTTCGATCGTGGGAAGACTCAATCTCGCGGAAGGAGCGGTGTCGTTCAAGCCGGGAAGCCTGGACGAGTGGGCCCCGGCCGAGCTGAACTACACCCTCACCGCGGGAGACCACCTGTGGACGGACGACGGATCCCGGGCCGAGGTCCACATCGGGTCGAGCGCGATCCGTCTCGACGGCGGCACCGAGGTCTCCTTCCTGAACCTGGACGATCAGGCGGCGCAGATCGCGGTCACGCAGGGCGCGGTGAACGTGCGCCTGTGGCGGCTGGACCCCGGGGAGGTCTTCGAAATCGACACGCCCAACTCCGTGGTCACCCTGCTCGATCCCGGCAGCTACACCGTCTCCGTGCAGGGAGAGGAAGGCACCAGCGTGGCCGTGCGGTCCGGGCAGGCGGAGGTGTCCGCCTCCGGAAACGACTTCAACGTGCCGGTCGGACAGGTGGCGAACCTTTCCGGCAGCGGGAGCATCGCGTACTACCTCACTCCGCTCGATCCTCCCAGCGCCTGGGATGCATGGTGCGCGGCCCGCGATGCCCGCGAGCAGCAGTTTGCCTCTCTGCGCTATGTCCCGCGCGACATGATCGGGGCGGAGGATCTGGACGACAACGGCACGTGGATCGTCCTGGCCGGCTTCGGCCCGTGCTGGACCCCGCGGAACGTGGCCCCGGGATGGGCCCCGTACAAGTTCGGGCGCTGGGCCTGGGTGGCGCCGTGGGGATGGACGTGGATCGACAACGCGCCCTGGGGTTTCGCCCCGTTCCATTACGGGCGGTGGGCTTTCGTCACCGGGCGCTGGGTATGGCTGCCCGGCACGATGGTGGCGCGCCCGGTGTACGCGCCCGCACTGGTCGTTTTTGTCGGCGGAGGTCCCGGCGATCCCTCCGCGGAGGGGATCGGGTGGTTCCCGCTCGGCCCGCGGGAGGTCTACGTGCCGCCCTACGCGGTGAGCACGACCTACGTGCAGAGAGTCAACGTCACCACCATCAATATCACCGTGCAGAACATCGAGCGCATCAACGTCACGCAGGTCACCTACGTGAACCGCACCGCGCCGTCCGCGGTCACCGTGGTGCCGCGGCAGTCGTTCACCGCGGGCAGACCCACGACCGGCAACACCATCTCCTTCACCATGGATCAGGCCCGGCGAGCGCCTGTCATCGGGATGGGCGCGACGGTCGCGCCGCAGCGGGAAAGCATCATCGGCCAGCCGATGGCGCCGGCCGCGCGGCCGCCGGCCCAGGTGGTCGGGCGTCCCGTGTTCGGCCGCCTCGTGCCCGCTCCGGCGCCGCAGCCGTTCATCGCCCGGCCCGAGCCGCTTCCGCCGGTCACGGTGTACCAGCGGCCGCCCCAGGCGCCGCCTCCGCAGGCTGGTCCTGTCCGGCAGCCAGCGCCTGTCGTGATCAACCCGATGCAGCCGCAGCCGGTGCAGCCCCAGCAGCCGCCGGCCATGCGCCCGCAACAGCCCCGGCCGGTGCAGCCCCAGCCGGTCCAGCCCCAGCCGGTCCAGCCTCAGCCGGTCCAGCCTCAGCCCGTGCAGCCTCAGCAGCCGCCGGCCATGCGGCCTCAGCAGCCCCAGCAGCCCCCGGCCATGCGACCCCAGCAACCGCAGCAGCCTCCGGCCATGACACGGCCGCCTCAACCGGTGCAGCCTCAGCGGCCGCCCGCGATGCGGCCCCAGCAACCTCAGCAGCCGCCGGCCATGAGACCGCAACAGCCCCAGCCGGTCCAGCCTCAGCCCGTGCAGCCTCAGCCCGCGCAGCCTCAGCAGCCCCAGGGACAGCCCGTGCAGCCGCAACAGCCCCAGCCCGTGCAGCCCCAGGCCCGGCCCCAGCAGCCGCAAGCTCAGCCTCAGCAGCCCGTCCAACCCCAGCAGCCTGGGTCCCAGGCCTCGCAGGGTGACAAGGAAAAGGACAACCAGGGCAGGGGGAAGGCTCGCAGCCTCCTCAACGAGCTCAAGAACAAGACACTGCCCGACACGCAGCGCAAGCTGGAAGCCGCGCGCAAGAAGCCGGGATCGAAGCTGGACTTTGCCGCCCTGTCTCGCCAGCTCGAAGCGGCGCGCTCGGCCATCAACTCTGCAGAGAACACGCTCTCGAGCGGGAACGCGGACGCCGCCCTTCAGCAGGCCCAGGCCGCGCAGCGCCAGCTCCAGGACCTGGACCGGCAGATATCGAGCGGAGGATAGAGAACCCACGGGAGCACGCTCGTTGCGCGCTCCCAAGCAGTGCTTTCAACACGAAGGGGACGGCAGTGGCCGCCCCCTTCGTTTTCATCCTGCCCGCACCTGGATGGTTCGGGGCTTCACCGCCTCTTTCAGCTCCAGGGTGAGCGTGAGGATTCCCTTCTCCAGAACGGCATTCACCTTGGACGTGTCCACGGTCTCATCGAGGGTGTAGGTCATCAGGAAATCGCCCTGCGAACGTTCCCGCAGGATGTGCTTTGCGCCTGCCGCCTTGTCGCTCTCGCGGCGCCCGAGGACGCGCAGCTCGTTGTTTTCGATCTTCACCTCCAGGCCGTCCTTGCTGACGCCCGGCATCTCCAGCACGACGCGAACCTGCCCCTCCGGCGTGCGGTTCACGGCATCGCGCGGCCGGAGGAACCGGGTCTTCACGGAACTGCTCTTGTCCGACATCGCTCACCTCCTGCTACTTCGCCTTCACCGTGATCTGCCGCGGCTTCAGCTCTTCCTGCTTGGGCAGCACGATCCGCAGCACACCGTCCTTCAGGAACGCCTCCACCTGGCCCGGGTTCACCGGAAGCGGCAGCTGCAGCGTCCTCTGGAACTTCCCGGCCCTGCGGTCGGTGCGGTAGAGGTTCCCGTTCTCCGACAGGCCGGACTCCTTCCGCTCACCCTTGATCGTCAGGACATTCCCCGAGATCGACGCCTCGACATCCTTCAGCTCGACTCCCGGCACGTCGCAGAGGACCTCGAAGCTGTCTCCATGTTCCACCACGTCGACGGCCGGAGAGAACGCCCGATCGAAGAGCCCGCGAGGCTCGGGCGTCCGGATCCCCTCGAACAGACGGTTGATCTCGTCCTGCAGGGACTCGAACTCCAGGAACGGGTCTGCCAGACCGTTCCCCCATCGAATCAGGTCCATAAGACACCTCCTGTTGCGTCAAGCTCACCGGCCAATAATCAAAATTCATGCCAACCGGATCCGCCGACGCCGGAGAGTGAGATTGCTATTTTGTTGCGCCGAAAGAAATTACCTAGCGAGCTCTCAACGGGCCGTGCCCGACGTCCTCCTGGAGATGAGGCGTTTCATTCTGCGCCAGCGGATGCATGCCGGCTGGGCAAGAACGAAACAAGAGTGCAGCGTGCGGGTGCTGCAGCGTTTCCGCACGGCACCCTCGCAGGCGCAGAGATCGGCTGTGGGTTGCTGGATGCGACATATGGTCATTGGCCTCCCACGGCGTCTATAGTGGCCAAACCTCGATGCTACGGAGGCAGCAGTGACCAGTCAGCAAGCCGGGCACGGCCCGGGCGACCCGGCCGTTGATCGGCGAGTCGTCCTTCTCGTGGCGGCGACCGCCTCGTTCCTCACTCCATTCATGGCGACATCCGTCAACATCGCCCTTCCTTCCATCGGGAGGGAGTTCTCGATAGACGCGGTCACGCTGAGCTGGGTCACCACTGCGTACCTCCTGGCCGCGGCCGTCTTTCTGGTTCCGCTCGGGAGAATCGCCGACATTCACGGCCGGCGGAAGGTGTTCCTCGCCGGGATGGTGGGGTACACGGTGGTCTCCTTCCTCTGCACGTTGTCTACCTCGGAGACAATGCTCATCGCGCTTCGCGGCCTGCAGGGGTTTACGGACGCGATGATGTTCGGCACCTCCACCGCCATCGTCACTTCCGTCCATCCACCCGAGCAGCGGGGTCGTGCGCTGGGGATCACCGTTGCCGCGGTGTACAGCGGCAGCGCCCTGGGACCCTTCCTGGGCGGATTCCTCACCCAGGCCTTTGGCTGGCGGAGCATCTTCTGGCTCACGACGCTCCTCGGCGCGCTCGTCGTGGCGTTGACCCTTGCGAAGATGCGGGGTGAGTGGGCAGACGCTCGCGGGCAGAAGATGGATGTCGTGGGCTCCCTGCTGTACGGCCTGGGCCTTCTGGGGGTGATGTACGGCTTTCGGCTCCTGCCGTCGGCGCGTGGCGCCTGGCCGCTGGCAGCCGGAGCGATCTTTCTCGCGGCCTTCGTCCTGCAAGAAAGGCGGGTGACGTTCCCCGTCCTGGACATGAGCCTTTTCCGGCGCAACCTCGTCTTCGCCTTCTCCAATCTCTCGGCGCTCATCAACTACGCGGCCACCTATGCCCTGTCCTTCCTGTTGAGCCTGTACCTGCAGTACGTGAAGGGCCTCAGCCCTCGGACGGCCGGGCTGGTGCTGCTGGCCCAGCCCGTCATGATGGCGGTCTTCTCTCCGCTGGCCGGCCGGCTCTCCGACCGCGTGGAGCCGCGGATCGTCGCCTCCATCGGCATGGCGATGACGGCAACGGGCCTGTTCCTCACCTCGTGGCTCTCCGAGGGATCGCCGCTGGGTGCGATCGTGGCCATCCTCGTCCTCTGCGGTCTGGGCTTCGCAGCCTTCTCCTCGCCGAACACGAGCGCGATCATGGGCTCGGTCCCGCGGCGCCAGTACGGGGTTGCTTCCGCTACCACCGGCGTCATGCGCCTGGTCGGGCAGATGTTGAGCATGGGGATCGCCGCGCTCATCATCGCCCTCTACGTGGGAGAGGTGCAGATCACCCCCGCCGAGCACGCGGCGTTCCTGCGCGCGTTTCACACGGGTTTCCTGGTGTGCGCCGGCTTGTGCCTTGCGGGGGTGATCGCCTCCCTCACGCGGGGGAAGCTGCGCGAGTCCGAGGCCGGCTGAGGATCCTGCACGGGACTCTCCTGCTTGACAGAGTCCAGCTCCCCCTGTTATTCTATTGATTGAAGTATTGTTCAATTGTTCGAAAGGGAAGCCGCATGCATATCGTGAGTTCGAATGCCCTTCATCCGGAGGCGGTCGCCGCCGGCAGGGAGCACCTGCCCCCCGAGGACGAGCTGGAGGGGATGGAAGGATTCTTCAAGGTGCTGGGCGATTCCACGCGCCTGAGGATCCTCCATGCCCTGTTGGCAGGGGAGTTGTGCGTCGGCGACCTCGGTGAGACGCTCGGCATGAGCCTCTCCGCGGTCAGCCACCAGCTTGCCGTGCTGAAGACCGCCCGCCTGGTCCGCCACCGCCGCGACGGCAAGGTCATCTACTACTCCCTGAGCGACGCCCACGTGAGCTCACTCCTGGAATCCATGAGGACGCACCTGTCGGAAGGAACGGGAAGGGAATGAGCGCACGCCGCGGGTTCGCGCTGGGGAAGGAAACCACCCTCCTGGCCGCCGGCATCGTCTTGCTCGCCGCGGCGATCGTGGTGAAGAAGGCGGGCATCGCGCCGGCCTCTCCCTGGCTTCCGTTTGTCTTCTTCGGTGCGGCGTACGCCGCGGTGGGGTGGAACGTGGTGGCCTCCGCGTTCCGGGGCGTGGTTCGCGGACGGCTCTTCGCGGAGAGCTTCCTCATGACCGTGGCGACGGGCGGGGCGTTTGCCATCAACCAGCCCACCGAGGCGGTTGCGGTGATGCTCTTCTACAAGGTCGGGGAGATCATGCAGGGCCTCTCCGTGGCGCGGAGCAAGCGCTCCATTCGGGCCCTGCTCGAGCTTCGCCCCGACATGGCCCGCGTCCGGGCGGACGGGAGCCTTCGGGAGGTCCGTCCCGAGGAGGTGGAAATCGGGGCGGAAATCCTCGTGCGCCCCGGCGAGCGAGTGCCGCTGGACGGCGTGGCACTCAGCGGCAGCGGCTTCGTGGACACCTCGGCCCTGACCGGGGAGCCGGTACCAAGGCGCGTGCAGGTGGGCAAGGAAGTGCTGGCGGGCTGCATCAGCCGGGACGGGACCATCGAGATGCGGGTGACCCGGGCGGCCCGGGAGTCCAGCGCGGCACAGATCGTGCGCCTCGTCGAGGAAGCCTCGCAGGCAAAGTCGAGGACGGACCGGTTCATCACGCGCTTCGCACGGGTCTACACCCCGCTGGTCGTGGCGGCCGCTGCCCTCATCGCCTTTCTTCCGCCGCTCGTGGTCCCGGGAGCCTCCCTGGCTGCGTGGGCGTACCGGGCGCTCACGATGCTGGTCATCTCGTGTCCCTGCGCCCTGGTGGTGAGCATTCCCCTGGGCTACTTCGGCGGAGTGGGCGGGGCGTCGCGTCGCGGGATCCTCGTCAAAGGCGCCACCTACCTGGACGTGCTCGCGCGCGTGCGGACCGTGGTCTTCGACAAGACCGGGACCCTGACCAAGGGGAGCTTCAAGGTCACCGCCGTGCAGCCGCGCAACGGCATGCCCGCCGAGGAAGTGCTTCGACTCGCCGCATTGGCCGAAGCCCACTCCAACCATCCCATCGCCGCGTCGATCCGCGCCGCGTACGGCAGGCCCGTGGACGGCGGCGGCGCTGACGCCCGCGAGATCGCCGGACACGGGGTGATCGCGAGGGTGGAGAACCGCTCCGTCATGGCAGGCAATGACCGGCTGCTTCACCAGGAGGGCATCCCTCACGACACCTGCCGCACGGAAGGCACGGCCGTGCACGTCGTGGTGGACGGGTCCTACGTCGGTTACATCGAGATCGGGGACGAGATCCGGCCCGGCTCGGCGGAGGCCGTGCGGGCGCTTCGGCGCATCGGTGTCACCCGCACCGTCCTGCTCACCGGAGACGACCCGGAGGTGGCGCGGCGCACCGCGTCGCACCTGGGGATCGACGAGTTCCACGGGGGCCTGCGGCCGCAGGACAAGGTGACGCTGATGGAAGGCATCCTTCGCGACCGGGCGGCCGCCGGGCGGACGGCTTTCGTCGGGGATGGCATCAACGACGCGCCGGTGCTCGCCCGGGCGGACGTCGGCATCGCCATGGGCGCCTCCGGCACGGACGCCGCCGTGGAGACCGCCGACGTGGTGCTGATGTCGGACAGCCTCGTGAAGGTTGCCGAGGCCATCACGAGGGGCCGTCGGACGCGGGCGATCGTGTTCCAGAACATCGCCCTTGCGCTGGGCGTGAAGGGCCTTTTCCTGGCGCTGGGCGCGGTGGGGATCGCCACGATGTGGGAAGCGGTGATCGCGGACATGGGCACCGCGCTGCTTGCGATCGCCAATGCGGCAAGGGCGTTTCGATAGCCCGGGCCTCCCCCCGAGGGCGTGCACCCGCCCCCAAAAAACGGGCCGCCTGCCCGTGAAGCGGGCAAGCGGCCCTTGCAGAAGGAGGTTCTATGAAGATACATGAAAGAAACAACGGACTGCGCGGAAGGTTACGCGTCGGCCGAAGGTTCGCGCCTTTGAGCCGGGTTTGCGTTTCCGTGGAAGCCTGCGCCCGTGCACAAGGCTGCTCCTGCGCGGGCACGTGCCTTGCACGGCGGGCCGCCTCGGTCTATACCATCGATCGATGAGAGGCGAGGTTTCGGAGCGCTACTACCGGTTCTTCACCGGGCAGGGAGTCGACCGCATTCCCGACGTGGAGTTCGGGTGGTGGCCGCAGACCATCCGCCGGTGGCTGGGAGAAGGGCTTCCCCGAAACCTCACCGACGAGTGGTTCAACGTGAAGCTGAACTCCGCGGACGAGATCGACATGTTCAATCCGAAGCTGGAGGAGTACTTCGGGTTCGACACGAGCGGGGTCACGCTGTCGGTACGAACGCACATGAACCCCGTGATGCCGGAGCGGGTGGTGGAGACCCGGGGGCACGTCCTGGTAATGGTGGACGCCCGGGGAGCCCTGCTGGAGCGGTTTCCCAACGAAGTGGAGGAAAGCTCGATCCCGCGGTTCGTGAAGTTCCCCGTGCAGACCGCGGCGGACTGGGCCTCCTACCGCGAGCACTACCGCCTGGACGACCCCACGCGTTTCGTGGCGGAGAGCGACATCGAGCGGATCCGCCGTGCCGCCGCGGAAGGGCGCATGGTGAACGTTGCCCTCCTGGGATTCTACGGGCAGCTCAGGAACTGGATGGGAATCGAGAACCTCTCGGTGACCCTGTACGACGAGCCGGCGCTCATCCAGGAGATGGTCGGCCACTGGGCCGAGCTGTGCGCCCGGCAGATCGAGCGGCTGCCCGCCGACCTCCCCGTGGACCAGGTGCAGTGGTGGGAGGACATGGCCTCGAAGAACGGCCCGCTCGTCAGCCCCGCCCAGTTCCGGCAGTTCTTCCTGCCCGGTTACCGGCGGGTCATGGATGCGGCTCGTGCCCGCGGGTGCGCCTTGTCCATGGTGGACTGCGACGGCAACCCCGCCGAGCTGGTGCCCTGCTGGCTGGAAGTCGGCGTGAACGTGATGTTCCCGCTGGAGGTGCAGGCCGGGGCCGACCCGCTGAAGTGGCGCAGGGAGTTCGGCTCCTCACTGCTGCTCCGGGGCGGGCTGGACAAGGAAGCCGTGGCCCGCGGGCCCCGGGCCATCGCGGAGGAGCTGCACCGCGTCCGCCCGCTGGTGGAGCTGGGCGGCTACGTGCCCCACCTGGATCACCTCGTTCCACCCACCGTGTCCTACGGGAACTACCTCGAGTACCTGCGGCAGAAGCGGGCGCTCATCGGCAGGAGCTCCTGACTCCCATGGAAGTGCATGGCGATGAGAGCACCGGCGCACCGCAACCGCGCCGCCGGTCTCCTGGGGCGCCGGGGCGCGCGGCCGTGAAGCCGCTCGCGCTGCCTGCCTGCCTGATGCTGCTGTGGATGGTACTTCCGCCCGGGGCGTCCGGCCTCGGTCTCGCCTACGGCGGCGGCGGGTCGCTCAACTTTTCCCCCGTGACCTTCAGCGGGGTCTACGGAATCAGCACCAGCAACCCGTCGGGCAGCGCGTCGCAGGTCACCAGCGAGGTCTCCGCCACGAGCATGCAGTTTCTGGATGCCACCTACGTCGTCTTCCAGCTGGGCCTGGCCCTGAACCGGGGAAGCACGGAGCCGACCGCCGCGTCCACGACGAACGCCTTTGCCGCGGTGCTGACCGGTCTCTCCCTCGGGGTTTCCGCGAAATACCCGTTTACGATCGGCCCGGTCGCGGTGTTTCCCATCGTGGGGATCGAGTACGTTCTCAACCTCACCTTCGCGGACGACAAGGGAGACGACCTCAAGGCCGGGCTGTCCGGCCCCGCCTCGTCGCTGAACGAGCTGTGGGTGAAAGGCGGCGTCGGTGTCGACGTGTTCCTCGGGGACGTGTTCGTGCGACCCATGGTCCTGGGCGGCTTCAAGCCGTTCGGCGCTGCCTCGGTGACCGCCGCGCATCCCACGGGGTCCCTTGCCCTCGCTTTCAGCTCCTATACAATCGATGCCTGCATCCTGTTCGGATACCGGTTTTGAAGCTGCACGACTTTTTTCCATTTTTCGTGACACGCCCGTGACCACTTGAGTGCATATTCAAAGTGGAGGTACCGATGAGCACCCTGACCGGCCGCTTCGCTTTCCTGGTCCTGGCCACCGTTTTCCTGGCCCTTCCGGGCGCCGTGTTCGCCGCGGCTTCCCAGGGGGCGATCACCTACCTGGAGGGCGTCGTGACGATCGACGCCGCCCCTGCGTCCATTGGAGACGTCGTCCCCAGCGGGGCAACGGTGAAGACCGACAAGGATTCCCTGTGCGAGATCACCTTCCGGGAGCGGAACGTGATCCGGCTCGGGGAGCAGACTAGCCTCGTGTTCAATCCGGGCAACCTGCAGGTCGGCAGCGTGCTGCGACAGGGATCGCTCACTCTCGTTCTCAAGAACCTCGTCTCCGGCAGCGCGGGTGACCACAGCTTCTACGTGCGCACTCCGACGGCGGCCGCCGGGGTGCGTGGAACCTCGTTCTTCATGAAAGTGGAGGACCCGTCCACCACGTACGTATGCCTGTGCAACGGCGTCCTGCGCCTGGACGACGGCACGCTGGTCAAGGGCATGGACATCGAGGCGGCCCACCACGACTCCTACCGCGTCACTGACAAGGACGGTTCTGTCTCCATAGACAAGGCGCCGATGCTGTACCACACGGACCAGGACATGGAGACGCTGGCGGGCAAGATCGGGTACACGATAGACTGGACAAAGGTGGACCGGTAGGGACGACGCGGGCAGTTCGCTTGCCCGCGGACCGCCGATCGCTACATTGAGAACGATGAGGCAGGACAGCGGCATCTCCCCGGTGATCGAGGGAACACTGCAGCATCTGTACGACTCTTCCCCCACGCTCCCCCTCTCCGCGTCGGACCGCCTCGTCATCCTCAGCGACCTGCACCTCGGAGACGGCAGCGGCCGGGACGATTTCCTGCCCAACGGCGAGCTGCTCGGGGAGATCCTTCGAACCTACTATCTCCCCGGCGGCCACACGCTCGTGCTCAACGGCGACATCGAGGAGCTGCAGCGCTTTTCCCTGCAGAGCATTCGTGCCCGCTGGGAGCACCTGTACGCGCTGTTCCGCCGCTTCGGCGAGCGCTCGGGGGTGCACCGCATCGTGGGAAACCACGACGAGGCGCTGTGGCACTCCGACCCGCTTCTGCGGGATCAGCCCCTGCAGACGGCGCTGCGGCTGCGCTTCGGCGCCGACACCCTGTTCGTCTTCCACGGCCACCAGGCAACGATCTTCTTCGAGCGGTTCAACGACCTCTCGGGCTTTTTCCTGCGCCATTTCGCAAACCGGCTGCACATCCGCAACGTTCCCGCGCACTACGAGAGCACGAAGCGCTACCGGACCGAGCACCGCGTGTACACCTTCTCCAATGCCCGAAAGATCGTGTCCGTCATCGGCCACACCCACCGGCCGCTGTTCGAGTCCCTCTCCCGGGTGGACACGCTGCGGTTCCGCATCGAGCAGCTGTGCCGCGACTACCCCGCGGTATCTCCGCGCGCGCGGCTCGAGATCGAGGAGATGGTGAAGGCCTACAAGGAGGAGCTCGCGCTCCTTTCGGAGCGCGCCCCGAGGGACGAGGAGCACAGCAGCCTCTACGCCGAGCACCTCCCGGTCCCGTGCCTGTTCAACTCCGGGTGTGCCATCGGGAAGAGCGGACTGACGGCGATCGAGATCGCGGATGGACAGATCGCGCTCGTCCACTGGTTCGACGCGCGCCGGGATGGTCGGCCCCGAAGCCCCCATGGGCGACACGGCAGCGATCGTGCCGGAAGAGAGCGCTTCGGGGGGGCGTCACGCCGCCGCAGGCGAAACCACGCGCTCGTGCCGCCGGAAGCCGAGTCCACGCGCCGCCTCGGGGACACCCCCTACTATCGCAGCGTCCTGAAACGGGACCGCCTGGACTACGTCTTCTCCCGGATCCGCTTGCTCGCCTGAACCTTCAGCGCTCGCAGCGCGGGGCCTGGCCTTTCCGGCCGTGCTTCTGACGGCACTCCGTGCAGCGCCCATGGAGATCGCAGCCGCGCTTCGGGCAGGGGCAGTCCGGACGGAGCTGCAGAGTCTCCGCTCCGGCGAGGCCGTGCGTTTCTGTGATTTCGTGCGGTCTGTCGTGTCCTCTGCTCACCGTGATGTCCCGGGGAACAGGTTTTTCCAGTCCCTCCTCACGTTTTCGGCGGCGCTGAAAACGTGGAGCACCGGGATGGTCCACGCTGGCACGCGTCTCACGGGAGAAAGAATCTTGAAGTGCACCATCCCGGGTCGATTGGAGAACGAGCCCGGACACACGTCATAGACTGCCCCATCTACCTTCACGCGCAGCCACAAGTGCCCCGAAATGCTCGCTGGCTCGCGCACGCCGTGGACGAACTCCGCGGGGAAGCTGCACCGGAGGGCCTGCACGGGGACCGAATCGATTCCCAGCCGGTCGTAGATGCGCTTCAGGGCCATGCCCTTCTGGACGCAGTACCCTTGTCCCCGCTCGAAGCACTGGTCCCAGGAGTCCCACGGGTTACGACGCGAATAGCGCATCTTGCGGCAGGCAAGGCTCTGGGCGTAGGCCACGAGATCGACTCCCGTGAGCCCGGAGGAGAGGCAGGCACGCACTGCATCGTCGATCGTTTCTACGCCGTCCACGGAGGTCCGCGCCTCCGCGGGCAGAAGCCGCATGGAGCGTACGGAAAAGGGGAGGAAGAACGCGAGATAGGCCACGGATCCCGCGAGCGCCAGCGCCGCGGCGCCCGCCGCGCACAGGCCGGCGACTTCCAGGACCGAGAGGAACGGGCTCATGAGCGGCCTCCGCGGTCGAGCTCCCGCTCCTTGACGTGGGCGTACAGCTTTTCCAGCACCGGCAGGACGCGGCGGATCTGATCCGCGGTCACGACGGCCGAGAGCGGGCGGTACAGGCCCTGGACGATCGCGTACGCCTTCGCGAACCGCGAGGCTCCCGCCTTCGTGGCGCAGATCCTCCAAATGCGGCGGTCGGAGGAGTCGGCCCGCCGCCGTACGCATCCCTTTTTTTCCAGGCCGTCGCAGATGACCATCACCGTGTTCGCATCGGTTTCCAGGTGATCGGCGAGCTCCCGCTGCGTGCGCCCGTCCTTCTCCGCCAGGGCGGCAAGGACACCGAACTGGGCGTAGGTGATCCCGGCGGCCTTCAGCTCCCGCTCCGCGATGCGCTGGCTCTTGACGTGAAGCCCCGCCGCGTATCCGAACAGGCGGGTGACAGGTTCCTGCGTGAGCACCATGGGCAAGCCTCCCGGCGAATATGATCACAATTGTGATGACGTGTCAAGGTCGAGATGCCGGCGCGAGCCGGCCGGGATCCTGCTGCTTCTCGATGCCCCTCTTCATGGCGGCCAGCAGGTCCACGGCGGGTCCGGCGTACCGGCTGATCCAGCGGTTGTGCAGCTCCCGGATGGGAAGGGGATTGAGGTAGTTCCACCGAAGCCGCCCCTCGCGGCGGACCACGAGAAGTCCCGCCTTCTCCAGCACCGCGAGGTGCTGCATGACGGTGCAGCGGTCCATTGTGCGGAAGTGCCCACACAACTGCCCGGTGGTCCTGGGTTTGTCCTTCAGCAGGTCAAGGATCCGGCGCCGTCGAGCATCTCCCAGGGCTTTAAAGACCGTGTCGTCGTCTTTTCCCCTTGACATGTTATAGAAATATAACATATATTCAGTCCGTCCACAAGGGGAGGTAAGAAATGGAGCTGCGGTTCAGCGTTCAGACCAAGATCCAGAAGCCCGTCCACGAGGTCTTCGATGCCGTGCATAACCCCAAGAAGCTCAGCGCCTACTTCACCAACGGAGGAGCCGACGGGCCGCTGGACGAGGGGAAGACGGTCCAGTGGAAGTTCGTCGACACGGGTGCGGAGCCCGTGACCGTACCCGTGAGGGTGGTGAAGACGGTGAAGGACAAATCGATCACGTTCCGCTGGTCGGCGAGCGAAGGGGTGTACGATCCGAAAACCGGGGCGATGCCGAAGCCCGGCGGGTACGACACGACCGTCGAGCTCACCTTCGAGCCGCTCGGGGAGAAGGAGACGCTCGTGAAGATCGTGGAGGGCGAGTGGAGGCCGACGCAGGAGGGCCTGCAGGGATCGTACTCGAATTGCTCGGGATGGATGCACATGAGCTGCTGCCTGAAGGCCTACGTGGAGCACGGCATAGACCTGCGCAAGGGGTCCTTCTAGCGGTACTTTCATACCGAGGAGGCCGCATGGGCTGGTGGCTTGCCAAGAGTGATCCCGATACCTACGGGTGGTCCAACCTCCTGCGGGACGGGAAGACTTCCTGGGACGGAGTGCGCAATTTCAAGGCGCGCAACTACATCCGGGCGATGAAGCCGGGGGACCTCGTTCTCTTCTATCATTCTGGAGACGAGAAGTCGGTAGTGGGGGCCATGAAGATCTTGTCTGAGGCCTATCCCGACAAGACCGCGCAGGAGGAGGGCTGGTCCGCGGTGGATGTCGCCCCCGCGTGGGGCCTGAAGAGCCCCGTGACGCTGGCCGCGATCAAGGCCGAGACGTCGCTCAAGAACATCTACCTGGTGCGGGTGGCGCGGCTTTCGGTCATGCCCCTGGAGAAGGAAGAGTTCGAGAAGATCGTCTCAATGGGGGGCGGAAAGACGGACCTGGCCTGAACGGCGCCGCGGATCATCTCACCGGAAGGTGGGCGAACGTGGCGTCGATGTCCTCCAGGAGGGTCAGCACCGCTTCCGTTCCCCACTCCAGGAACTGCCGCCCTTTCTCCGCGGTGGCCTGCGTGGCATCTCCCCAGGTGCCGCTCTTCGTGATCCGGTACAGGCTGCCGGGGTTCGTCAGGAAATAGGCGGTATGGTGGCCGCCGGCGCTGGTCTTGTACGAAGGGAAATTGGGCATCTCGGCATTGGCGAGCGACATGTCGACGAGGTCCGGGTTGATCGCCAGGAGCGTGGAGACCTCTCCGACGTTGGCGTGCAGCCCCTTGTCCCCGCCGAGGAACTCGCGTGCCCGCTCTGGCGGGAACCCTTCCCAGTAGGTGAGGGGGAAGGCGCGGGTGCCGGGAGGCAGCTGCTCGGCGACCCGAGCGCAGCCGAAAGCAATGGCGTAGGTGTTGTCGTAGTGCCCGTTCACGAACACGATCTTGCGAAATCCCGCCGCCGCGTAGGTGAGGCAGAGATCCGAGATCATGCTCATGAACGTGTCGATGCTGAGGGACAGCTCGCCCTTGAAGCCCCGGTGGGCATAGGAAAGCCCGTACGAGATGGAAGGGCCGACCACGGCGGGGATCTTCGGGGCCGCCCTGCGGCACAGCTCCTGGGGGATCAGGACATCCGTGCCGAGAGCGGAGTGCGGACCATGCTGCTCGGTGGAGCCGGTAGGGATAAGGACCGCGGCCGCCATCTGCAGGAATTGCTCCAGCTCGCGGTTTGTCATCTCCGAAAGGAATACCGTCGCGGGTTTCATGGAATGCCTCCTTCGTACCGCAGAAGATAGGCATAGCCGCGCTCATCGACAGCCCGTCGCGCGACCCCCCGGGCGGCCAGGCTCACTTCCTGAGAACTACCTCCCAGCTCAAGGGACTCTCCCCGACCCGGCAGACCCGCCAGCCCGCAGCGCCCACGAGGGCCGAAAAGCTCTCCACCTCGCGGATCCTTATGGCAGCTCGACCGGCCTCGTTCAGGAGGCGGGCCCTGCCGTCACCCCGGCTCAGGCTCCCGATGAAGAAGGCGTCCGCCGGACTGTGGTCCGCGAATTGCCGCAGGCTGGAGACGACCTGCTCGTCCGAGGCATAGTCGAACAGGCCGCCCTCGGATGACCCGGCGATGATTCCCGGCGCGCCGCCACGCTCCCCGGCCGGCAGGCGTCCCGGTGCGCCGCCTGCCGCCCCGAGGATCGCTCCCAACTCGGACGGCTTCGACCAGTCGAACGGCACATGCTGAAGCCGGACCGCAAGGCCGTGCAGGGGGCCGTTCTCGGAGCTCAGGGCGGCGAGCGCCTGGCTTCCAAAGCGCGGCCCGGACGCATCGACATCGAGGATCTTGATGGAAACCATCCGGCCGTCCAGCAGCCGGGGATGCTCCCGGCGAAGGACGATCAACG
>Ga0153915_10000814_pt1 | contig 28836 bp, 33 predicted proteins | sample Opewatmetagenome_2_FD_107003 | JGI IMG/M metagenome (GOLD analysis project Ga0153915, IMG submission 107003) | Freshwater wetland microbial communities from Ohio, USA - Open water 3 Core 3 Depth 3 metaG | ecosystem: Environmental > Aquatic > Freshwater > Wetlands | place: USA: Ohio, Lake Erie...
AGTCACTCTTGACATGGAGTTCATGCACATCAATGGTTCCGACATCGAGTGGCTTACGACAACCTTTGGAAACCGAATTGTCAATATCCACTTTCGGGACAGCGATGGTAGCTTGGTCGGAGAGGACGGCTACAGGCACTATATCGTTCCCGGAGAGGGAAATATCGACCTACCAAGGGCGGTCAAGACACTTCATCATGCAGGCTACAGAGGCCCCCTCACCGTTGAGCTCTCCCATAGACAGAGAAGGAACATCATCGATGCCAAGAACTATGCCGAAAGATGTCTTGAGGGATTATAGAAAAAAGAGGGGGAGCGGTACCCCGCTCCCGAGGAGATAGCGATTATTTCCGCTCTGCGTCTATGCGTACGCAGACAACAACAATGGCTGCGACACCAAGGACTCCAATGATAATGGCCGAACTAATCAGACCAGTGATGAATGCACTTGCTGAGTATGGAGACCTAATTGGGTAGACTGAGAAGATGGGGTCATGGGTTATTGAGTATCCATCCCACTTTGCGTAGCACGAACTATAGTAGTATGTCTGACCCCAAAAAGAGTCGAGTGAATAGACCAGGTCAGTGGATGTTGCACCAGATTCGTATCCGTAGCTGTAGAAGTACATCGGCATCACTGCAGTGCCGACATCGTAGGTCAGTCCATCACTACCAAGAACATAGGTTCCTCCGAATTCAACTATTGTCCGGAGATCGTTTGCCTGGCTAAATCGAAGGAATCCATCAGGAGCATTGTCACTCTCTAAAGTATCTGATGGAGCTTCGACCCATTCTGTCACAGTACCAGGGTCAGTCCCAGTGACTGGAGACTCTCCACCGCCAGTCACGGGGAGCGTTTCCACAGGTATCTCACCAGTCATCGTGTAGCCCGAGAAGGAACTCCAGTAGTTGAGTGTGAGACCAAGTCCATTCAGCTCAGCTGGCACAAGCCCAGAAACGGGATCTGTGAAGTCCCCAACGTACTGGTCTATCTTTATCACTGCAGCAGCATCGGTAGTTTCGAACTTGAATGTGAGCTTTAGACTGTCAATGGTGACAGGCAGTGGGTCAGTTTCTTCGGGCATATTACCAATGATGCCACCAACAGGACGTACTCCGCCGAACCAGACATCGTACGGTTGCGATGTCATCAGATTGCCATCAATATCAACAACCTCGGCGCTCCACTCAATCTGACCATCGGAGTTCACAGAGGGAAGACCTATCTCTCCAATCTCCGCATTGTCCGCATAGAAGTCGTAGACCAGTTCTGAGGCGGTCCGGTTCAATTCGTAGTTGGTCCAGTCGATGGTCCCGTTCTCATCAAAATCATAAGATACCTCGCCATAGACGAGATCCATTCTGCCATTGCCATTGGTATCATTGAAGACACTCAGACCGGAGAAGTAGTGCTGCATCCACTCCTCTGTAGCTTCTGTTTTGAACATCTCGTTCACATCATATCCAAAACCGCAGTAGTCCCAGTCATAGTCGAACTCGTAGGTGCCGTTCATATAAGAGGCCCATGAGTATTCTTCAGTTAAGTAAGGAATCACATCATTGGGATCTACTGGCACACCATACTCGTTTCGCCAGCTATATTCAGCATAGTAGTATGAACTTGAATTGTACTCGGAATAGTAGAACGAGGAGTAGATGAATACCTCATCTCCAGTGAGCGCACCTGCCTCAGGCCACCAGAAGATACTCCAGAGGTCACTGACATTGCCTTGATTGGCTGTCCAAGCCATATAGGATCCATCGGGATCAAGGACTACGACGACAAGAAGATTCGAGAACGACCAATCAGAGGTCCAATTCGATATGCTATTCTCGGTTATGATGTAGCCAGTACCATTGATATGTTCCACATAGTATTCTGCTATGTACCGGGACCCGTTGATTTCCACAAAGTAGCCAGGCTGGGTATCAGAGGTATCCAAGTCCCCAGTCTCGTTCCACCACTGTGATGCAACATAGACGCCGGGTAACATCTCTGTGAATGGATTCACAATCTGAGTTCTATCATATGGTTCAGTAACGGGGGCGGCTGCAGTGCTGATTCCAAGGCTCATGACGAGCAGGCTTGAGATCAGAAAGAGCGTGCCAAGTCGCGTTCTCGTTCTAGTCATCATGTCAATCTTCCAGAATCCTAGCGATTCTGTCCTTACCACGTATGTCATTTCATAATAGCCATTTTCAGTGAACGGTTCGTATCATTCAGTAAAAGAAGATTATGACGGTGTTAAACCTGATTTTGAGCGTTATCATGGTTCAGAACCGTTCCAAAAGGACAATAATCAATGTCTAGCGGCTATCTCGCAACGCGTTGCTTGAGCACAACAGTCTTGGTTCTTCCACTCTCCGCCCTGCTTATGAGAGACTTCCGTTCGAGCGCAGTCAGGGAAACACTGAGTGTGGACTTGCTCAGGGCTGTGGCTCTTCGGAGATCATCCTGTGTCATCTGACCTCCATTCTCTTCAAGTTGGTTGATGATACGACGTTCTGTGTTGTTGAGAGTGACCACGACAACTCGTTCAGGAGCTGCATTGTCTGTGCTGGATCCAATGACCAATGTCTCAAGGTGAGAGACTCGTTTCTGCAGCCTGAGGATGACAAGTATTGAAACGTTCACTATCAGAACGAGAGAGATGACAAGTGCGACTGTTGTAGCAAGGAAGACAACGTCTTGTGCGACAGGGAGTGCAGTGACCCACGTCCAGAGTGCCATCGACAAAATGGCTATGGAGAGGATGACAAGAATGATGTCAAGCCCCTTTTTCGATCTGAGGACGTCGGCCATAGAGCTACTCTCTATCCGGAGGGCGCATTTCAAACTTAAGAACACTGCCTCGATGGAGCACTGTTCTGCTGGAAATGCGACTCTTCATGGAACCGTTCTTGAACTTAGGTCCTAGGAACCCGTACAAGCTCGAACACAACAGGATTCAGTGCATCAGGACAAGCATGGGTAGAAACACACTGATTCTTCAGCCATGGAAATCGAGCATTATACATCATAGCATAGACCTTTGGAAGCATGGAATACAGCGCACTAATGCACAACTTCCCTTTGACCTCAGACCCATTGAAGAGAACTTCATCGCCAACACAGTGACCTTCACCACAGGTCCCTTCTTGTTTTACCACGCGACAGCGGATTGCCCATGGTTCATTTCGAATACAGTTAGATTTGGACATGTTCCTAGACAGATTGAATCGGTCTGATAAGGTATATGAAGTAGAGGTTTCAATCAACAATGGAGTACATCTGAGATGGTCAGCTGATACTACCATAGTAGTCACAGATATCGCTGAGAAAACAGATTTCACATTGTGGACGTTGTGCCTTGCAGATCTCTCGGCCATGGCGCACCAGATTGTTATTGAGGGAACGGATGCAGTCTTTGGGAACAATCTGTTCCAGCAGTTCATGTGCTCGCTCGCGTGACACATTCTGATCGATTATGCCCAGACGCTTTGTCACACGCCACACATGAGTGTCCACAGGCAGTGTTGGTCTTCCAAAGGAGAACAGCAGGACGATTGCCGCAGTCTTTGGGCCAACACCGGGTAATGATGTGAGCCATTTCTTTGCCTCTTCCAGAGGCATGCGCTCCAGATGAGATATGTCCAGTCGTCCAACTCTCTCATTGATCTCTCGTAGTGTACTCTGTATCCGCTTGGCCTTGAGATTGAACATCCCTGAGGAACGGATTATCGCAGCGAGTTCATCCTGAGGTGCTACAAGGACCTGTTCCCACGAGTCGTATCTCTTCTTCAGACTCTCGAAGGCTTTGGACATATTAGCGTCGGACGTATGCTGGCTCAATATAGTCATCACTAGCTCATCAATAGGCGGTAGACTGCGCTGACTCACTACTTTGCCATACTTGCGAACTAGGACCGCGCATGCTTTTTCGGCCTTTTGCCTTGATTGGGTCGTCATGCTGGGTCTGTAGTGCGAATTCCTCCTTATCTAGAGAGTGGTAGTGTGACATCAGCACTGTCCATTCGATAGTCTTTTGTTTCATGACAATGATGCCTCAAGAGAGCCAAGATGAAAGTCATGATTATCTATGAGAGCACTAGAGGCCGAACAAAGGCCATGGCCGAGGCAATACGCGAGGGTGCTACGTTGGCTGGCGGAGAGTGCGCTGTCGTTGATGCTCAGGACTTCAGCAGTCTTGAAGGTGTCTGCGCTCTTGCTGTCGGGAGTTCAACACGAATGACGAGAGTTCTTCCAATAGTGAAACGAATACTCTCAGAACTGCCAAAACTCAACGGGCTGCCAACAGCAGCGTTCGGATCGTATGGGTGGAGCGGAGAGGCTCCTGATGAAATCAGTGCGAAGCTGAAGGAACTTGGCGGCACACTGGTCAGCGAACAACCAATCAAGGCGAAAGACTATCCTGCAGAGAGCATACTGGCTGAGTGTCGCAGCCTCGGAGAAAAGCTCGCTGCTAGTTGCTCTTAGAGCCCTAGAACAGGGCTTGAGCCCTTTTGGAATGTGTCACCTTCGCAACTCTTATCATTAGGGTTCGAAAGCTCAATGACGACGGTGCTGAGCAGATGGGTCATATACGGAGACTCACAGGGTATGCCTTGAGGAGAAGGAATCTCTTCCTCGGTTTCCTTGCTGCATCAGCCATTGGCACTGCATTCAATCTTCTCACACCGCTTGTCACGATTCAGATTGTGGATCAGGTAATCCTTGGGAGTCAACTCGATCTTCTCGTCCCGTACACTCTCCTCTTTATTGGTCTCAATATCCTCTACGCGATCTTCGATATGCTTGGGCGTTATGGGTCAGCAATCTCCTCTCAGCACGTAATCTATTCCTTACGTGAGGATCTATATGAGAGTCTCATGGAGAAAGATCTATCATTCTACGATCAGAATGAAACAGGGCAGCTGCTCGCACGTGTGACCACTGATGTCGCCTTTATGAGAGAGTTTCTCTACATGGGTTATCGCGTTCTGTTCGTCGGGGCTGTGCAGCTTGTTGGCACCTACATCGTGATGTGGAGTGTGAATACCACCCTTACAGCATACATGCTCCTATTGGTGCCTGTGATGATTGTTTTCATCTATGCCTTCGCAAAGAAGGTGAGACCAGTGTTTCTCAGTGCGCGCAATCAATACGGTGTGCTCAGCTCGGTCTTGGCGGAGAACGTGGTGGGACACAAGGTCGTGAGGTCATTCGCTGCGGAAGAGAGAGAAGCACTGAGGGTAGAGAGAGAGAACAGAGGCTTTCTTTACCGAAGAGTCCAGGCCGGCAAACTCGAAGCGTTTTTCCAACCGATGCTTCCTTCGATTTTCGGCATGGCAGTTGGATTTCTAATCTATATCGGCGGATATGCGATTCTTGTTACCACTAATCTGACACTGGGTGAGTTCGTCGGATTTGTATCGCTCGTGACTATGCTCTTCCTCCCAGCGCGATTCCTAAGCTGGGGAGTGGGCACGTACCAGAGGGCCTCAGCATCAGGTGATCGTACCTTCTACATTCTTGATGCTATTGATGAGGTGATGGATCCAAAGTACCCGGTAGATGCCACCGGATTCGTCGGAGCAGTCGATTTCAAGAACGTGTCTTTTGGTTATAGGGGGGACAGCTATATCCTTCGTGATGTGTCCCTGCATGTGGAACCGGGTCAGATCGTTGCCCTGCTGGGGGGGACTGGATCTGGAAAAACAAGCTTGGTGAACCTGATTCCAAGATTCTACGATGTAGATGACAGTAGTACTGTCATCTATCAGGGAAGAAGCTATCGTATAGATGACAAGGGAATAGTAATCATAGGCGGCAAAGAGTACAGAGTAGTCAATGACCAGGTCGAAACAGATGGTGAAACTTTGACTGTTGAGCCGCCAGGAGCAATCAAGATTGATGGAATCGATATCAGGCACTATGCGCTTGACGACCTCAGAAGACGAATTGGGATGGTGCATCAAGATCCGTTTCTGTTTTCGACGACAATCAGAGAGAACATTGCATTTGGTCGGATGGGTGCCTCTCTTGAAGAGGTGATAGAGGCTGCGAAGGCAGCGATGATTCATGACTTCATCATGACCCTTGAGAAAGGCTATGATACTGAGATAGGAGAACGCGGAGTCACTCTCAGTGGAGGTCAGAAGCAGAGAGTTGCAATCGCCCGAGCTCTGCTGGCCAACCCGCGGATTCTGATACTTGATGATTCCACTAGCTCTGTTGATGCAAAGACGGAGTTACTCATTCAGAAGGCACTTGAGAACTTGATGAGGGGAAGAACTACATTCATCATCACACATCGATTGAGCACTGTGCGCAACGCGGATCTCATAGTGATGATGGAACGGGGACAGATTGTTGAGCAAGGCAGTCATGAAGAGCTCATCGCTAGCAGAGGGCTATACCACAACATCCACGAAACACTCACAGAGATGGAACTGGCTGCAAGTATTTCACTAGACCCCTTTGCAGTTGCAGAATCGCCAAGAGGTGAGCATAGTGAGTAGGACACTTGACAGCGCAGACGATCCAGATGCGCGAACCTACGAATATTCAGACTCCACCCTCCTCATCCGCATGGTGAAGTACCTGTTCGCGTATAGGAGGTTGTTCGCGACTGTCATAGTACTTACCGCTGTTACAATCATTCTCAGTGTCTGGTCACCCTTTGTGCTTAGACAGGCCATAGATGTGGACTTCGTAAGTGGTGATATGCACTCTGTCGCTCTCACAACATTGCTCTACGTTGTCCTGCAGGCCTTCGCATGGATTGCGACATATGGAAGCGGATACCTGATGACTCTCATGGGTCAGCGAGCAGTGTATGACATACGTCAGCAGCTATATTGCCACCTGCAGGAGATGTCAGAAGAGTTCCATGACCACTCCTCAAGCGGCAGGATAATCTCTAGGCTCACTAACGATATCGACCGCATGAGCGAACTTCTTGGTGGAGAGCTGATCAACACATTTGCTCAGGTCTTTGTTGTCTTTGCTATTGGATGGGCTATGTTCGTCGCGGACCTCAGACTGGCATTGGTATCACTTGCTATCATTCCGATCCTTCTCATCACTACTGTCTATTTCCGTAAGGTAATGAGAGAGGCCTATCGACGCACGAGAAAGACCATATCAACCGTCACTTCCAACCTCGCTGAGAGCATATCTGGTGCAAAGGTGACCAAGAGCTTTGCCAGAGAGAAAACGAGTGCTGAGATTTTTGCTGGATATAATGAGGCGGACTATCAGTCGAATGTCGATGCTGGAAAGGCTCAGGCTGCATTCTTCCCCGTGGTTCGGTTCATCAGTGCGTTAGGAGTAGCCATAGTCCTCTTCTTCGGAAGCTGGTTCATCCTAGACCCGAGTTTTCTGTACATTAATCCTGTCTTGACTCCCGTGATGACTATTGGGACTATTGTTATGTTCGTGCAGTTCAGCGACCGCTTCTTCAGACCTATTCTGACGATTGCCCAATTCTATACAGATGTTCAGAGCGCTTTTGCTGGCGGGGAACGTGTCTTTTCAATATTGGATACAGAGTCTGCTATTCAGGACTCTCCAGACGCGCTGCCAATGCCAGAGATAAAGGGACATGTTCGCTTTAACAACGTGACATTTGGTTACACTGGAGGGACTGCAGTACTTGAGAACTTCAACCTTGACATACAACCTGGAGACGCAATTGCGATTGTCGGGGACACAGGAGCAGGAAAGACGACCATCGTTAATCTGTTGAATAGATTCTACGACGTTCAGAGAGGCTCTATTCAGATTGATGAAATCGATGTCAGGTCAGTCACGCAGCGATCGCTCCATTCACGTATTGGCCTTGTGCTTCAAGATGCGTTTCTCTTCATGGGCACAGTCAGGGACAATATACGATATGGTCATCAGGATGCGACTGAGGAGGAGATTATCGCAGCGCTTGATGCCATCGGAGCAAGAAGGATTATTGAGAATCTCGACAAGGGACTAGATACCGAGGTGGGTGAACGTGGCGCGCGACTCTCTGAGGGTGAGAGGCAGCTTGTGAGCTTTGCAAGGGTGCTTCTTGCAGACCCCAGAATCCTCATCCTCGATGAGGCCACAAGTTCCATCGATATCTATACAGAACATGCAATTCAGAAGGGAATGAGAGTACTTCTGCGAGGACGAACTTCTATCGTCATTGCACATCGTCTATCGACTATCGTGAACGCGGACAGAATCGTCGTGTTGGAGCATGGCAAGATTGTTGAGTCTGGAAGGCATGCAGACCTGATGCAGAAAAGGGGCAAATACTACTCGTTGTACGACCTGCAGATTCGACCGCGAGCATTACAGAGGACAGTCTAGTCCTATACTACATCTGTGTCAGGAACTTTTTTTTTGGTCAGGATTTTTGTTCCAATCGCGATTGCTGCGACGATAATTACCGCAAGAACGAGAGGCAGCACTGTTGGTGGCAGATAGAGACCGTCAGTCAGAACGGTTGATGTGGTAGACATGGAGAGAGAACCGGTGAGTCCCTGAAACAAAGTCACAGACTATCTGTCATCCCAGACTGCTATCAACTTTTGCCCAGACATCGTCAATCAAAGATACCTGACATGTTGGATAGCCACCCTAGAATGAAATTAGACAGAGTAACTAGCACTCTGTCTACTTAAAGCCCATACTGATTTCGATTTGGGTGAGGACTAGTCATCCCAGTCAAAATCATCCACGTTGTCGTATGGAAAGCCCTTCAGGCTCTTCTTCATGGATTTGAGGGACTTTAGGCCCTTCAGGCTCTTCATCGCGTTGGTCACCGACTCTGTAATGATTGGTCCGATGTCCACAAAGTTGTCAATGCCATGAATGCCACCTTTCCCAACGACGATGTGCTTGCCATGCTTGTCTGAGATGGCAACACCAGACTTGCTCACCGAAACCATACTGTCATCACCGAGTACGAACACCTGCTTCCCGTGGGTGAAGACTAGACCCTTCTTCTTACTCAGAACCAGGATGATCTTGACCTTCTCAGTATCACGACCGAAGAGTATCTGGGACCTCTCCTTCTGATCTATCTTGACCTGCGATCGGTCACCATTCAACTGGTCCTTGATTGTCGATTCAATCTCTGTCAGGAAAGACTTCGTATCATGAAATCCTTGCTTCTGAAGACATGATTCATCAGCGCTCCTGGAGATTACCTCCAGGGGTACTACACCCACATAGAGCTGAACACCTTCAAGAGAACCAGACACTGACTCACCCATGGCGCCGAACTTGGTTTCAGCAATAGCGTCAACTGCGAATCGAGATGGTCCGACGAACGCAGCACCAACTCGCACTCCATCCTCGAGAAGATACACCCACACACAGCCAGCATCCATCTTGACCAAGGCCTTCTCGTGGGAGATTAGATCATGGTTCTCAGTTGTAACCATTACATTGTCATCCGGTATTAGTCTCTCCATCTTGTTCATCCTCCTCTAGTCCTTCCAGTCCAAATCGTCGAGGTCATCTTCGTCCTCGGCCTCTTCTGCTTCATCTTGAGCATCCCGCGCCTCATCGATGATATCGGTGACATCCTCGATCTTGTCCTTCGCCCTATCTATCTCGTCTGCAACCCGGTCGAGATGATCAGCAGCCGCCTCAACGTCGTCCTCATTCTCAAGCACGATAATATCGCCATCATCCTCAGAAGTTTCGTCGAACTCCACATCGACCTTACTCTCACCACTGCCACCATTATTTCCTGTCTGCTCACGCTGTTTCTCAACTCTGTGAGTGAGCCACTGAGCCAGACGGTATGCTAGGCGACCTTCCACTGTGACGTAGTAGGTGCCTCGTACCTCTCCCTTCACAACATAGCCTGCTTCCACGAGCGGATTGAGATGGTGAGTAAGGGAGCTCCCAGTCTTTCCGGTGAATATCTCAATGTCATTGAAAGACTTACCGCCGGTCTTGAGATAGTCCAGAATTCCAAGGCGTTCCTCACTCCCAAGGGGTGCAACAATCTTTGCAATGCGCTCAGGGGTTATGGCTTCAATCTCTTTTCTTCTGTCAGCCTTCCCCCTATGGCCGCGTGTGCGGATATGAACTCCTGGAATCTTGAAACCCTCTGTTATTCCATCGAGGTCTTTGATCGACGTTTCTATTGAATGACCAAGATCCTCCATCATGTCCTCGAGGCTATCTGTGATGCCAGCAATGTCAATCTTCACGGGCGGCACATGTCTGGGCTCTCGAGGAGGCTTTGGTGATTTCGGAGGCCGAGACGTTCCCATCTCATAGTAGTGTCTTCGTGCTTCCTCTCGCTCGCGGTCATCGTCGCTTCTCTCTCGACGCATCTCTTCTTTCTGTCGTTTCGCATCCTCGACTTCTCGTCGTAGCTCCTCCTTGAGCCTGCGAACCTCTTCAAGTTCTTTCTTGATATCATCAATGTGTTCGGTCATTGTAGTTCAACAACTGTACATTAGTACAGTAAACATATAAATGTATCTAATTACAGTTTACGCCTGCATCTCATAACGCAGGAGATATCATCTTCCTCTAGTATGAATGGGGGTTCTTGGAGAGGCTCAAGTTAGAGACTCAGGCGATGCCGGATGTGAAGAGGATTGGCGTTTCAGTGTTTGTGATGAACATGTGTAGTAAAGCCAGAGCCTGATCCAAGGATTACCTCAGTATTGACTGTAAGTGCGGCGACAACTCTATTCCTCATCAATTCATCTTCGGCGCGTCTCTCTGGGGTCGGCCAGAAGCCGGATGCTCAAAATGGATGAAAGTCATCCGGAGACCCTCACAAAACAGTACTTTTGAGGCCTTCTGTGGCTCCAAAAGGGACCTTCGTAGAAATCCATCAGACAAGCCTGCTGAGGCATTCTATGCACCATATGCTTATTAACCAGATGACTATGGCTATCTTCGCCTTTGCTTGGGGGTGTGGATGCAACTTGTTGTCCAGCCTTGCCAAGCGGGAAAGCACTATATGGGGTTATGAAATGTCAAAGAAAGCAAAGCCAGTGGCTAAGACTGGAAAGTACACCTTCTATGTCAAGAAGGCAATACAGGATTTTGCCAGAGATAAGGATATGATGGTCGGCAGCGATGCATATGATGCATTCAACAACGCCATCAACCACCTGCTTCTCGATGCAGCAGCTCGCTGCAAAGACAACAAGCGAAAGACTCTGAAGGCTTACGACTTCTAGGTCATTAGTACAAGAGACGGGATGGGCGGTCTCCAACTGCCCACCTTCGTTTCCACCTTCTTTTTGTTTCTCGTCAAATGCTTTGACGGCGATTCTTATTACATGACAAGTGGACTATGAGCATGATAGCAATATGGCTCGAGATTGGGAGCATCAGGAGAGACCGCGAGGGTATTATGCATGCCTAGTGGTGGTGCTTCTCCCCATCCTAATCATTCTCATGCTCCCTGTCATCATCATGGGACTTGATCAGCTTCCGTATGCTCTACTGATGAGTGCGTTCGTGATCCTACCACTTCTGAGCTGCGGGCTACCGCTGAGAGGAAGACCGCTCTTCCAGTTTCACTATCACGGGACTCCCTTTGACGAGGAGGTCATGGACCTCTCAGAGGATGAAAAACCACCATGATCAATCGCCGAAGGCCAATGGCTCTAATGCAGTCAGAGGACAGACCGTGCAGGTACAGCTACTTGTAGCAAAGTGAATTCAATCACAATCGATAAATCAAGAGAGCCTTCCAGCAAGGTCTGAGGCGTGAGAATGGAGTTCTCCAATGTCTATGAGGATGCCGTTCGGGCAGATGCATATTCGCGGCTCGAGTTCCCTGGCACATACTACTTGGCATTCAGAGATTTACCTGCCATCATTACGAAGCATGTCAGAGGCAGAAAGGCACTAGACTTTGGATGTGGTTCCGGGCGCTCAGCCAGATTCTTACAGAGGCTTGGGCTCCAGACGATTGGAATTGATATATCCGAGGAGATGGTAAAGCGAGCCCGTAAGGCAGATCCAGAGGGAAACTACCGTGTCATCAAGGAGGGGGACTTCAGCATATTCGAGAAGAACGCGTTCGATTGTATCTTGTCTGCATTTCCCTTTGACAACATTCCGACGATGGAAAAGAAGGTCATGAACCTAAGAGGACTGAGAGACCTTCTGAGAGATGATGGTGTGCTGATCAATCTGGTATCATCACCGGAGATATACACTCATGAATGGACATCATTCTCCACCAAGGACTTCCCAGAGAATAGAGCTGCAAAGAGTGGGGACATTGTACGTATTATCCAGCTGGATATTGAGGACAAGAGACCCGTGACCGACATCCTCTGGACTGTCGAATCCTACAGGGAAACATATCGTACTGCTCAGTTGAAGATTGTTCACGTCTATAGGCCTCTGGCGAAGAAGAAGGAGCCCTATGATTGGGTCAACGAAACCAGAATAGCGCCTTGGACGATATATGTGCTGCGCCGACAGTAGCAGGGAATCAATGAGAACCAACCATGTTCATATTGCTCTAATTGCGGACCAGATCAATTGAGTGCTGAAAGCATCAGAGTCATCAGGAGTTGGAAAAATTGATGAGCACCCTAGAGTATGCTTCGCAGGGTACTGTCTATGTCCGAGGTGGTTTCCAAAGACACTCTGAGTTCAGGTTGGTCTTCGAGATTCCTGCCCATTCTCATTTTGTTTGCCATACTCACTCCGCATACTCTGGAGATTACGCGCGTCAGCCTTGAGGACGATTCGTACACGCAATCTATTCTTGTTGCTGGGTGTTGGACACTACTCCAAAAGGATGGCAGCACGATAGCAGGACCATACAGCTCTACTCTCTTTCTATTCCCAAACGAACTAGCACTGCTCTGGACGATCCTGTTCGTTCCACTCTACCTTTGCATCATCTACACACAATGGCGGCTCGTTAGAGGCATAACAACAAAGGGCAAGGTTCTATGCGTGATTGCGGCTGCTCTAGCTATCCAACTGGTGGTCTTAATGGCCTTTTTCTCGTACTCATTGGATGGATGGGCCTCTGGTATAGCCTATCCACTGCCTATATTTCACGTGCTCAGTGCTCTATCTGTGTTCTGGCATCGCAGACCCAAATCAACCCTGTCAGGCGGCAATTCTGGCAGCGTAAATCCAAATCCATCGGACTAGAACGGCGATTGTTCCTCTGCCAAGAACGGCTTGTTCATATGTTAGACATGTGACAGATAATGCGAGGAATCCATAATGGTCAGTTCAGGTGGAGAGTGGCTATGCAATCTCATTGGAGGTCTCGATGAGAGCGTTGATGATGAAACATTGAAGAGAGTCCTTGTGGACTGTGGCAGAGGGTGTCAGTCCCAGAGCACTATAAAGAAAGCCAGGGCCATCTACGAGAGATCAAAAGATATTGACACATTTCTTACGGAGTTTGGAGAAACGAACAAACACCTTCACAGAGAGAAGGAGGGTACCTACCTTGTGTACCCAAGATGTTACTGTACACGAGTCAACAAGATACCTCAGGGTCAGATGCCAGCAATCTACTGCAACTGCTCTGTTGGCTGGGCTAAGGCTCTCTTCGAGGGAGCGCTCGGAAGACCAGTGGATGTCACACTGGAGAAATCAATCATAGCAGGAGATAGTGAGTGCAGGCTTAGGATTGAACTCTGAGAGGAATGTCTTCAGCAAGCACTTCAACAGTTCTGAATCAAGATGCCAACAAGTACTGATGAGAGCCCCAGTGCAACTAAGAAGGGGATGAATCCATAGAAATGGAGATTGGTATCAATAGTGAGAGTTGCGACTGAGAACAGAATAGAAAGAAACGCAAGCGCCCCTGTAAGGACACCAATCTTCTCTTCTTTCTCTTGCTTCACCTGCGCAAGCCCTGGTGTTGGTCTTTTCAGGGCCCTATATGCCCAAATGGCAAGGGGCATCATGATATAGATGATGCCTAGAGCTGTCCAAGCGATCCAGATCCCTTGATAGACGAATAAAGCATAGATGAATGCTTCGATTGGAGGAACCGGAGTTATCACGGGAAGCAAAAAACCTCTGTTATGCGGATAGGGGAACAGCGTATTTCCATAGTTACCATAGTAGAACCCAGTTCTGAGGTCGCCAAGGACAGTACCTCCAACATCCACCAAAACGGCAAGATAGAGAAAGAATAGCAGGACAGCGATACGTCGTGCAATGAGTCTCCTGAATACATGAATACGATGTTGAATGCTCTTTATCGCATCGGGAATGCCACCCAAATGCCCAGGCCCGGCCAATTCATGTCTCCCACTATGTATTGGCCACATTCGGACATATGCCTATGCAATCACGCAACCAGCTAGATAATGTCAATCGGAGAGGAGAGAAATCGAGAAGATAGAGGACAATACCTGTATCTCTCAGCTTAATTCATCTTGACTGCTTCAATGATCTCGAGTTCTCCTACGTAGGATGAGAGTTACAATTATCACTGCAACACCGATCGATAGTGCTAGTGCAGGCAGCATTGGGTCAAGTGCAAGTCCGGTCGTTGTAGTATCGGAATCCCCTTCCATGTTTGTCCATACGTTGCTCTCATACGAGTAGGCCCAAGTATCATCGAAGGCATTCAGACCATCGGAACACCCACCAAATAGGATTGCAACATCGTTATTCGAATCAAAAGCAAGTCCTGTGTTAAACCTATCAGCAGGAGCATCAATTGGATAACGTCGTGACCATGTGTTCAAGGTGGCATCATAGATCCAAGTGTAGTTAACAGCATCAGCTCCAATAACCCCTCCAAACAGGATGCACTTCTGATTCACTGAGTCATATGTCATTGATGCCCATTTAAGAGCGTCGGGAGTTCCGATCGGTGTCAACTCAGTCCAATTGTTTGTTGATGTGGTGCAGATCCAAGTATCGTCCTGATAGCCTTGGGGATACGCGTTTCCACAGGTTAGGACTATTCTATTGATGGACTCGTCATAGACCATGACATGGCCATATCGTGCAAGAGGTCTTGTTTCTGGAAAGAGCTCGGTCCACTCTCGACTGCTGCAGTCGAACTTCCAGAGGTCGGAGGTTCCCGCTCCTCCTTCTCCATCGAGACCTCCAAAGAGAATAACAACATTCTCTTGGGGGTCATATGCCATAGCGTGTGAATCCCGGAATCCTGGACTCGCCGATGTTATCACTCGTGACCACGCCTGATTTTCGCAATCAAACGACCATGTTGATGGATCGGCGTCACCGCCATAGAAGATGATTTCATTTGTTTCATTGCAGTAGACCATTACGGTATTATCATCAGAAGGTGGAGAGGGTGTCAGCACAAGTTCAGTCCAGGAGTTTTCCGTGTATGAATAAATCCATGTGCCTCCAAGAAGATGATGCTCACCTTCCATACTCGCTCCTCCAAAAATCACCGCCACATCGTTGTGAGGATCAAATACCATTGCATGTCCCATTCTAGCCTCAGGTTTGACCGTGATATTGGAATGGACATATTCTGCATCAGAAAGATGAGAGGTCTGGACACCAAGTACTATGATGACGAATACAACAATAAGAACTCTGTAATTCAATTAAATGCCTCCTAATCTCACGTCGTGATATGTGCAGACGAGAATTTGCTCAATATATGTGTACATCTTGACGCAACAGTCTCAATGGAAAACGTTGAAAGAAACCCTCAATTTCTGAAAAAACAATCTGACAATGGATTGAGTGCTACTCAATTATATGCCGAGCTAATAAACTCGGGATAATTGAAAAGTAAGGAAGATAGAGGGTAAGCCCTCTATCTTGAATCCAGTACTCGTTTGACCTCAGCAATCACCTCGGGCGTCTCATGAAAGAGATTGAATGAGGTCTCTTACTACAAATCTTGCGACTCGTTCAGAGCTAAAGAACTGGGTTCTCAATAGAATGGTGAAGATAGAGAAACAACTCCTATCTCTCATTCTGATCGTTTCTGATGGCTTTGGCCATTCCTCTTTGTCATGACTCGTTTCGAAAGTACTAGCACCGCGCAGTAGAGGAACAGAAAAGGAAGTGGAATCATAATTGGGTATAAGTTCTCCCCCTCTGAATTGAGAAACAAGGTTGCCGGAATAGAAATGAGGACTGGAATCAATTCCGCTACTAGTCCATGGAGCATGAGTATTCGCGATTTCATTTTCCCCTGCTGGTATCTCCAAACTGCAGTCAACACAACGAGTCGGTAGAGATAGTAAATAGTGAAGTATTCAAGAGCTGTTAAGAGAATGATACCAGAGTTCTCAGGAAGCATCCAGAGGATCGCCACGAGCCCGTTGGGGCCGGGTCCCACATCTACATGGTACGCATAGGGTAAGACGAAGACCACAAGGACGCCAATGAGAATCACGATTGCTCTGAATCGAGATGTGAAAGAGAAGTCAGCGTCCATGTTTGCCGCAGATCGGATTTTTGCGTGAATATTACAATATGTTGAATGGAGCAAGAAAAGATAGATGGTGATATCTCTATCTTGAATCTAATACTCGTTTTACCTCTGCAATCACTTCGGGCAAGACCGTGAAGAGGTCTCCTACAATTCCAAAGTCCGCTATACTGAAAATCGGAGCTTCTGGGTCCTTGTTGATGGCAACTATGGTATCACTTGAGGCCATTCCGATCTGATGTTGAATAGCTCCAGATATTCCGAGCGCAAAGTAGAGCTTCGGACAGACTGTTCTCCCTGATTGCCCGACCTGTTGTGTTGGAGGAAGCCAGCCCATATCAACGATGGGGCGGGACCCCCCAATAGCAGCATCAAGCAGTTTTGCAAGTTGCCTGGGCAGCTCAAGGTTCGCCGGATCCTTGATTCCTCGCCCACTGCAGACGATTATATCAGCCTCATCGACTGCCTTCATACCCTCAACGACCTCACTCACCTTCTCCAAGACTCGCGTTCGAACCTGGACAGGGCTGACCTGCATGTTCACCTTCTCGATCTTTCCCTTGCGTGAGGTGTCAGGTTCTTTGGGTTTGAAGACGTTCGGACGCACTGTTGCCATCTGAGGGCGAGTGGAGGGAGTGATGATCTCAGCCATGATGTTGCCGCCAAAGGCAGGTCTGGTCTGAATGAGTTGACGCTTCTCATCGATCTCAAGACCAGTACAGTCAGCTGTGAGACCCAGCCCGAGCCGAGCCGCAATACGGGGTGCAAGGTCACGGCCATTGCTGGTCGCGCCGTAGAGAACAACAGCAGGCTTTCTGGACGCAATGAGTGACGTCATAGCAATGGCATATGCATCGGTAGTATAATCTGCAAATATCTTTGCATCTACTACAAGTACTTCATCCGCACCATGATGAACAAGGGTCTGAGCATGACCTGTAATATCACTACCAATGATCACAGCGACAAGTCTCTCACCCAGCTTATCGGCAAGTTCTCTGCCTTTCGTGACGAGCTCCAGGGCAACACTTCTCAGCCGTCCTCCGGTGGTCTCGCAGAAGACCCAGACATTCTTGTACTCAGCAATCTTGCTAGGATCGATCTTCTTCCGCTCGATCTTGATGGCGTCCACGGGGCAGACTTCTTCGCACGAGCCGCAGAGGACACACTTGTCGAAATCAAACTTGACCTTATCACCGTCTTTCATGATTGCTCCGAAGTTGCAGGCCTTCGGACAGAGCATGCATCCTGTGCAAGTATCTCTATCATAGATTAGGCTCATTTCTAGATCGCCCCTTTCTTAGTAAGGAACTCCACTAGCTGTTTTGCCGCTGCTGCAGGATTCTCTGCATCTATCTTTATGCCGCCCTTCTTCTTCTCAGGCGCGAATACCTTGCGAACCTGCGTTGGTGACCCCTTCAGACCCAAGCGTTCAGGGTTAGTACCAAGAGTCTGAATGTTCACTTCTTCGTAGGGCTTCTTCTTTGCTTTCATAATCCCCATGATATTCGGGAGCCTGGGCTCATTGAGACCCTTTGTTGCAGTGAGCAATACTGGAAGTTTTGCCTTTACAACCTCATACCCCTCATCAGTCCCTCTGTGAACAGTCACGTTCTTGCCATCTTCACTCATCTCTATCTTGCGCACATAGCAGATCTGAGGAACACCCAGAAGCTCTGCAAGCTCTGGACCGACTTGAGCAGTATCACCATCAATCGCCTGTTTTCCGCATATGACCAGGTCAAACTCCGTCTTGCGTATGTACTCTGCCAAGGTGAGCGCTGTTGCCCACGTATCAGCGCCTGCAAAGGCCCTGTCAGTCAGGTGGACTGCCTTATCTCCTCCCATGGCCAGAGCCTTGAGGAGGGCATCCTTTGCCTGCGGTGGACCCATTGTGACAATGGTGACCTCGCCACCGTATTTCTCTTTCAGTTGGATAGCAGCCTCGACTGCAATCTCATCAAAAGGATTCAGAATGCTTGGAACACCTTCACGAATCAGTGTCCCGGTCTCTTCATTCATTCGAACCTCTGTGACCTCGGGTACCTGCTTGACAGGAACTACTATCTTGACCAAAGTTACACCCCAGATATGGTAGTAGACAGGTCAACCGAGTGAGTGACTGCATTATAAGCAATATGAAGGAGGAAAAGTCGAGAAACAACTCACTTTTTCTTTTTTGCTTCTTTAGGTGGCGGTAAGGGAGCAGTAAGTACTGGTTCCTCTTCAAAGACCATGGCAGTATCCGGCGAGAATGAGGGATTTTCTGTCAGAAGACGCATAATCATTTCGTCGCCAGTATCTCGAGAATTCCTAAATTGGATTTCTAGAATTGGGCTGTACAGAAGGAGTGGAATGATGATGGCCATCATCACATATCGAAGTGGCCACAGGTCATAACTGAGTGATGGGTTGAGCAAGACTTGATTGAGTTTGAAGGCGACTTCAGTGAATCCCCAGAACGTGGCGAAAAGGAGACTGATCTGTCTGACGTGCTTCAATCGTACAAAGAGAGCGAATGCTCGTTTCATCCAACTATCATATTGATCATGTCCAAAGGGGTACTCCATAACGCCACCCTTTCTGAAGGTTGACACTGCAAGCTTCCCTATGAACTCGCGATTTCTCATCTCCATGACAAGCAGCGTTCGGTATCGCCTCTTGAGAAAACCACCGATTGTGAGAATCGAGAAAGCAAGCATAACAACTGCCCAGACAATCGCGACTACTGCCATGAATGCAACCACGAGAATGAGACAGAAGAGGAACGCCCCGCCATCGCCGCCACCGCCGCCACTTCCGCTGCAACAATCAGCATATTTCGCTGATGAATATATCTCAGGAGTCACAGATACTCTTCCAGTCTCTTTGGTCTTGACTGCCTTTCGACCAGGATTGACGCCCGTTAGAGTCTCAATCTCAGCCTTTACGGTCGATGCAGATAATCCATAGATCCGTACTCCAAAATTCTGTTCCGGGATGAAATATCCACTTTCTATCAAGTCCCAGACCACGCCAGTTACCTAAGCGGAGGATTTCCTTAATAATGATACTGGGATTTCTAATGCTGATTGTGAACAAATAGCGAACATAATGATGGAGTCTGACGGATTTTCCGGAACATAGCTCATCTACTCATCCTACGTAATGCTTTTATTAGCGCGCAAGCGCTAAACGAAATAGATTCTTCAACATAATGAGGAGAGTAATGACAATCGGAAAAGAAAAGGCAATTGGTGCCCTTATCTTCATCTTCGCACTGCTTGTGCTCCTGTACTACACTTGGGGGCTAGTTATACTCCAGATTCCAGGCGTATCTGATTGGCTCGACGGTTTAGGATTTCCCCTCGGAAGTTTTCTGCATCCAAGCCCTGACTTCCTTGTACAACTACCAATCTACCTCGGAGTTGTGCTCATAATGGTCATTGCGATGTGGATTGGCTGGACAATGCTCACGACTCCGGCGCCTGAACCACTCGAAGACTTCAACTTTGATGAAGAAGAAGCCGCTGAGAAGAAAGAGAAGTAGAGGTGCTCAAGCGAAAATCAGTTATAGGGCTGAAAAGCCCTATCGTTTCGTTTTCAAGAGAAATCATATGTGAATTGAGACTGCGATTGCTGTAATGCATCCTGATTGATACTCTTACTCAAGAGAACGGCATGTTCTTCAAAAGAGCTCTCAACAAGACGCCTATTCAGGGCTTCAGCTCCAGAAGACATTCAGCTGGTCCTACGTGATGACTTAAGAGCTCTTACGAGCTGAGAGTCATGGTGTTTTCAGTGCCCCGATTCGGACGTCCCAGAGATAAAGAGTATGAACAGGCAGCAACGAAACTTGCTAACGGGCAGACCAAAGAAGCAATTGATCTCCTGAGGAACATACTATCAAGAAGACCTGACAACAAGAATGCGAGGATTAGTCTAGCAGTTGCTCTCATGCAGGCTCAGGATAGGCCTGACAAGGATAGCCCTCTCACACAAGAGGCACTACAGCAGTTGGACGCTGCCGCTGCGATGAATCCAGACGACCCAATCCCATATTTCAACAAAGGCGTTCTCTTGAGGAACGTAGGGCTCTTTGAGGATGCATTGCGGAGTCTCGAGATTGCAGTTGATATGGAGGACAGGATGGCGCTGGCAATTCTCCACATGGCTGAGATCAACTATGAACTTGAGCGATGGGAGAAAGCAATTGAACTGGCACGACTGGCCTTGGTGAGAGACCCGGGTCTGGAAGAGTCGTTGGGGTGGGTCCGTGTTGCCATGAGGAAGGCAGGTTTGCTGGATGACAAGGGCAACGTTATCGTCAAGCCCGAGGCGTGAGTGATGGGCAGCAGCACAGGCTAGGATATGGAATCCAAGAATACATTAATACCATGAATGTGCAATGTCATACATATCGCTCAACATAATGTAATGTCCATTCCACTGTGCACATCACTGGTCTGGACGGTAGGAGAATGATGAGAAGGAAGTGAAGTATTGCAGGCAATGCTTGGTCCTAGAATAAGCTTGGCAGTCCTGCTAGCTGCTGTTGTGATTCTTGCGCTATTGGCTGTCATACTTGGTTATAGAAATCGTGCAACTAGGCGCCTGTACTGGGCGATTGCAGCAATCGAAGTTGTTGTATTCGCAGTATCATGGCTGTTTCTAGCCCTTATGACAGACTTGGTCGTCGTGACTCATGTCAGTTTGCCTTTGGAACAGAAGTTCATCGTCATCGATATTCTAAACACTCTGTCATTCTTGGGGCTATGTGTCCTGCTGGCATACATTGAAACCCATCGAGGCTCTCCAAAGCCAAGCCCACCAGGATAGTCATGGAACAGGCGGAATTGCTGGATGGTTTCGTCGGTGGTCATCATGGACGTACTGAGCTGGAGGATATCTCCTATAGTGATAACACCGGTTTTCCACTGTAATCCACCCGACGATTGTCGATGTTGTGCCGGTTTCATGCGGCTGTTGCGCAATCCTTAAATCCGGACTCTCTCGCTTGACCGGTGTTTCGGGTGGTCACTACCATCCCAATCTATCATCCTAGGTGATTGCATGTCACAAAAAGGCGAACCAATGTATCGTGGGTATCCCCTCTCTGAGCTAGTCAAGATGAACATGGACTCGCTCATTGAACTGCTCCCTTCACGCAGAAGAAGGACTCTCAAAAGAGGCCTTCCTCAGAGACAGAAGAAGCTCCTGATGAATCTCAGAGCAGCCAGGAAGCAGGTCAAGAAGGGGAAAGATGTTGTTGTAAAGACCCACTGCCGTGACATGGTCATTCTTCCTGAGATGGTCGACCTCACCATTGCTGTACATAATGGTAAGGAGTTCCAACGGGTCAAGATCATCCCTCAGATGATTGGACATGTCCTCGGTGAATTCAGCCTTACAATCAAACCCGTCAAGCATGGTAACCCGGGAATCGGTGCGACAAAAAGCAGCTCTTACGTGCCTCTAAAATAGGTTCGCAGGCCCTGTATGTCGTTTCAGGCGAAAGGACGCCTTATGCATCATCTTTCTGAGTTGAGTCAAGGAGCATATTCGTTCTCGCCCAGAGAAGAGAGTCAAGCCTGCACGGCCCAAATAGCTGGCCAAAATACGCTTATTATATCATAGCATCAACTATCACAACGTGAATTGGTATGAGTTCTAAGAAGCAGATTGCGGGTATAGCTGTAGTCATCGCACTCACGATACTGACAGGTCTTGCCAATATTCCACTCGGCGCCGCCACAAATCCGTCCAATATGCTACTTGTCTATGATTTTGGTTCACAGGTCCTTTCGGTGAACGTTTCACACTCTGTCGTAAATACTAAGACGCACCACATTGAAACCATTGAGATTCAGAAGAATGGCGTTTCCCTGCTGAACAGATCCTATGAAAACCAATCATTTAGTTGGGGAATGAATGACACGTTTAGTGTTTCAACCGTCATAGGTGACAATCTTACTGTCACTGGATTCTGCAGTAGGGGAGACTCCCTCACTACATGGTTGATTGTTACGTCTACCACTGCGACCAATTCGCAGCCTACCAGTACAACATCAACCACAGAAACAACCAGCGCCGACTCACTCGGAACACTGGCTGGCGCAGCTCCTGCAATTGCTGCCGTAGTCATCGTCATCATCTTCTTTGTCCTATTCTTTATATGGCTTAAGCCAGAATATGCTCCTGATGCACTGAAACAACTAGGGTCACGAATAAGGACAGGAGTCGCCGGATTCTGGGAGAAGCCGTGAGGAATGTTGTCTTGGTTGAGAGCAGGGCTTGGCAGTCTTCTTCAGCAAATCAAAACCCAATCATCCTCAAAATGGCGGGGTTTAGAATCCTCCAATATCATCCAAGAAGCCAGTCGTGCAATCGAGAAGGTCATCTTTGAGTCTATCGCTAGTCATGATTGGATAAGGAGCAGCTTCAATCATATAGAATCCCTTGGTTTCTAATACCCATAAAACAGGAGAGACACTTCAATCCAAGCTTCAGTGACATATGAAGCAGCATTTACGTGCTGCTGAAGCGAAATCCGAAAGAAGAAGGATTCCTCATTAACCCCAACGGTGAGTGCAAGTATTAATTAGTCCGAGCGGGCCAGGTATGTTCGCGTGAGGGTGAAGTGGGAATCCTAGAGAAACATGGGCGTAGACTCAAAGAAATAGTTGTACTAGTCGCCGTTACTATGTTTGTAACCGCTCCAGTCATCTCAATACTGCATAGAACTTTAGAACCAGCCTTCATTGCTAGGGATGAAAGTTCAATAGAAGGAACAATAGGATATACAATCTATAGAGAGGAATACCCACAAAGAACGAGCGTAGTCGTCTACAATGGTACTGTCAATGACCCGGGTGCGGACTGGTATATCTTATACGAGAGCTCTTGCAGGAGCCACGATGAATCACGAGGTGTAACACTGGAGCTTGATGGTGTTAGTATTCGACCCGATGGATATATTGTCAACTCACATATCGGTTTTGCCGGAAGCCCTACTCTGCCTTTGTTCAATTATTCTCAGGTGAGTTTCTCAATAAACATCAGAGTTCTACTTGGCTCGGCAAATGCAAGCCTAAGAGTCAGTTATGGGGCATGGCCCGATCCCAATTGGTGTGAGGCGGGTGAGAACAGCACATATTTGGATGAGGGTCAGTCTGGAACTTTAGTCTGCAAACCACCTCTTAGTGGAGCATTCAATCTTAGTTCTGGATGGATTGTCCGAACTACAATGCTTGTAGAGATCGCATCAACAGAAAAGTCACTAGTTTTGATTGGCGATGTAGTGATCTCAGCTGATTCGAACGAGAACCTATTCCCTGTCACGTTTGATATTCAAGCTCCTGATGGAGAGAGTCTATTCCTTAACCCCTACATGAAATCACTCAGACACGCTGGTTCTAACATCGACGAAGAAAAGGGCAGCTATCCCGCAGTAGAATTGACACGAACAGGAAATAGTACTGATTCATCCAAATTTGGTCCACGAGTCGCCAATGAAACCCTCTTTCTTGCTGAGGGGACATATGAGGGAAGAACAGGGTGGTTTTACAAACATGGACATAGTCTATTGGATTCCATGATCAATATCAGCTTCTCAGTCGGGCCCGATGAATCCATTCTTGTCAATATTAGAATTCCTGCATCACGGCTGTATATTGACATATACCCATCCTTTGCTTATAGCAGAGTCACTGTTCTAGATGGGGTTGCCTACTACATGATTGATTATCCTCTTCAGGATGCAGAGTATCTATATCTGCCCAATAGAACAAGTATCGGCATTCATGTGAGGCCTCTTGTGTATGAGGGCCACCGATTCATTGACTATGCGCACTACAATTACAGACAAGCAACTGCAGCATTTGGAATCTATACAGCTGGAAGCTCAAATGTCCGTGTGACTGTTGTCTTTTCTCAATTCTCTGCTTTCGGGGTCATACTTGATTGGGGACAGATACTTGGAATATTGGCAACTGCACTACTGCTCATGCTCCTGATTCATGGTGCAGCCAAAAGGAGTTTTGCAGGAATTGTAACGGACTATAATCTCAGGACAAACTTGCTTCCGGTTTCGTTGTACTTTATTACAATGTTTTTCCCATGGGTGACCTACAATTTCGATACAAGTGAAGATCCGTTCAGTAGTGTATCTGGAGCAGTCATGGTTCCACTCTTTACAACGCTCTGGTGGACACCCCTGAGTCAACTAACACCAGCACCAAGTAGCTACTTACTCCCGAATATCATTGCAATTGTGTTCCTTTATTGGATACCAATCATCTATCTTGGTTACTTGATTGCAACACGTGCTAATTCTATCAGCCACGAATTGTCTCGTAAGGAAACAGATCCATTACTAAGTCTGGGTGTTCTGGGGGGCCCATTCATAGTCGGTTGTTACTACATGTGGCTCTGTATAATCGGACTCTGTTATCCCAATCTTGGACTTATGGCAGCACTATCAACATTACCCTCGTGGGGTGTGGCTTCTTGGCTAAGAAGAAGGCACAATGTATCTCATGCTGCCAACGTCAACTTTCGGGAGTCTTCACCTCATGTACCGCTGAAGTAGAGGAGCTTCATGAAACCTTTTTCTTACTGCACGTTGTTTCGATGATTCTTCATTTCAAGCGCATGTTGCATGACTCGGCATCTATCAAGCCATAGCACCTTATAGTCTTCAGGACTAATGATTCTGTTATTGAGATCGGCAACAGTCTGAATTCCTTCCTCTCTGCACCACTGCATGCAGACACGATACGCCTCCCAATCCATCTCTGTGTCTTCCCACTCGCAATCCACCTCTTCGTAGCCATGAAGATGCCAAGCTAGGAGCCGTGTATGCCCATCAGTAGCAACCAGTTTTCCGTCAATCTCCTTAATGGGGATAGGCCCTAAGCTGCCTTCAAGTTTATTCTCGAAGGCGCTCATCACATCTGCGAGTTTTGCTGAACTGATGTAAAGCTGGCTCAGCTGAATCTGGTCTATCCTGAGGGAAAAAGTGTGTGCCATATGTCTGGCTAACTATAGTTCTCATTTAAAAGATGCACATCGCATCGAGCAGATATCCAATTAGCCAACTCGCACTACAGCGCGGACTCTCTTAGTGTCGTCAAGTAGACGGGTGGTGGTCTCAGCGACTAACCTTTCGAAGTCATCGAGAGGAATGGCAGAGTCTACTCCAGTGACAAGCATTCTGCTGTATCGTTGGGTGATGAATTCCTGTAGATCCTTGAAAGACCTTAGAGGGACTCCGGGCCTTGAGTCCTCTTCACTGTCAAGAATCTCGACTCGGGCATCAATCCCTTCTCTTCGCAATTCCTCTACTCCCTTTAGGGCAACGCGAATCTCATCCAGTCCCGTCAATTCAGACTCCGCTAGATGTAGACTCTGATCTAATACAACATTTTCCATGGGCATTCTTCAGACATAGTCATCTCTGGATGTGAAATAACATCGTATCTCGGAAGTCCCGAGCTGTATTCAGGAATGAGATAGCAATGAGATCCTATTCATCGAGTGCTTGGTGCCCTGAGCGACGTTTCAATAGCCAGCCAGTCGTTGTGCCAATCACAAAAAGAATGGTGACAATGATTGCAGGGACCAGGAACACGATCATACCATAGTACATGGCATATCCGTAGTATTGTTCGACAACATAGCAGATGATGTAACCAAGTATGACAAAGCCCCATATTGTGACGACGCATGCCCGCCCGACGACTCTTGTAACTTTCTCGTCCTTTCCACTCACATCTGGATGATGCTCTGTTTCTGACGCATCAAATCAACTCCTCCGGAGTTGTTGTTCTCTCTCGAGCAATATGGCTGTTTCGATTTGAAGCCTGTCCTCATTTGGTAGTCGACTTCATTATGGACCTCAGATCTTCAAGGAACAGAATGCCAAACAGAAGGTCTCCTGATACAACAACAAGCACCCAAATTGATGCTTGAGCGATAAGGAAGTAGTAGAGCCCAATCACAAAGACCCATGCTTTCTCAAAGATGGCAATCTCGATGAGTCCGTGATTCTCAGTTGTGCTCCTACTGATGATGTAGAATCCAAGTCCAAATGCAATGGTGAGCCCAAAGAAGCAGTCAAACCAGAGAAGTGTCGGTGGGGGAGCCATAGGACCTGCTATTGAGAAGTATGCAATATCAATCCTGGGAAGGATAAGAAAGCTCAGAGACAGAATCCAGTTCCAGACTGCTGCGACCCTATACATGTACCTGTGGTATGCTGTTCGTTCCAAGGAATCACCCTAGAGAGGCTGCGTACGATGATCCACCATATAACTACAAGGGAGGACCAGGATGAACTAAGGTAGTAGTGAGGTGACAGCAGAGTTACTCAACTGGAAAAACATCGGCAAGGTACACTGTTTCATGCTCCGAAGCCAGCATATCCATCATTATGGTATCGTACTTTTTCTCACCGATTATACGAGACTCTCGCCGTCGCCCGATCTCCTTGAATCCAACTTTCTTGTAGCAGGCGATGGCCCTCTTGTTGTATGAGTATGTCCCGAGATTGACACTGTTCATATTGAGGATATTGAACGCATACTCGAGGAGTAGATTGACCGCCTCGGTTCCAAACCCTCTATCCCAGTGCGTCTTCTCGCCAATCACGATTCCTAGCCTGCAACTTCGATTGACATTGTCCAAGGAGCCCAAGAAACATCGGCCGATGAGATTGTCGGACTCGATTTCAAGGATATCGAACCCATGTGCCTTCTCTTTGATGATCGAGGCGATGTTCTCCTCTGTTGATTCGATTGTTGATGGAGTGTAGGCCTCGTTCCCCATTGGAACTCCAACCTCAAGGTCATTATCCCATCTTGCCCAGCTCTCTGCTGAGTCTTTGCTGACTGGTGAGAGGTAGCATATTCTGCCAACCAGTTTCTTGAAGTGCATAGGCTGTCCAGTCTCCGAGACCTGTGCATCCACGCGCTGTTATCAAGTATCCTATTCCTACACTGTACGACTACTTGTTCACTCATAACGCTCTCATCGGCGTTTCAGGTAGACGATGATAACGATTGCAGCTAACACGATGCCGATACCGATTCCGCTGAGTACTAGGTCAGGGCCCGCCGGACTGCCCAAAGACAGAACGAACCGAGCGTAACCTGTGTAGTTGTTGCCTATCGAGATAGTGTAGCCCGAGTCTGACAGGTCTTTAGACAGAATGAAGGACGCTTCGTCCGTCAGAGTCTGACTAGCTTCAACCGTAGTCATCGTATCAAGCACTTCGCTCTCATTACCAAGAAGCGTGACTGATTCCTTGCTACCCAATCGTGAACTCAGACAGTGCATCGAGGTCGTGAGAGTCAAGGTTTCCCCTGTGTTGATTCCTCCCGATATGCCTGTGATATCTATGTCGATCCGCGGGGTCATCTCTAGAAGGTACTCAAAGGCCGGAAGGAGTTCAAGCCAGAGTGTCTGAATGTGCTCAACAACCGGGTCAAAGTAGCCATAGATACCCTCCCACTCGCGGATGATATGCGTACTGTTGTTCACTATGATCACGTACGCATCTTCGACATTTGCAGATTCATTTGTGTAGATCTCAAAGGTTATCGGTGCAGTGCAGTCTTGTTCGTAGTACATCCACTCGCCCCAGCCCCCAGCAGTCGCTGATGCAAGATTCAGTACATCAAAAACAGGATAGCCTAATCCATTATTGAACCCGGAGGGTAGAATGCCACGATAGTCACTAGCCATCTGATAATAGAGAGTAGGTTCTACCCAGTAGTTACTTCCTGATTGGACAAAGAGGGTTGCATTGGTCCCAGAGTGCAGGGAATAGGCCATTGCGAACTTATGTTGCTGCGCAAAGTCCCTGAAGGCTTGGGTTTCAGGCTCTGAGAATGGTGTTGTTCCACGATACTCCTGAGTAGTGACATCTGTCACACCAAAATCCCAGAAGTTCGGGTAGTTACGATTCAAATCAACAAGCCCGATCTCATCCTCGTTGAATAAGGTATCATTATCATTGTCAATTCCTTCATAATACCAATAGTCAGCGTCCTGGATAGCAGGGACTTCAGTTGGATAGCTCTTGAGGTAGACAATGTACTCTGAGATAGAACCATCACCATCTGCGTCCTCAGCATCATCTTCACTGAATAGGCCATCTCCATCATTGTCATAGGGGCGCAGGTTCTTTCTGAGCCAGTGATTACCATCATTGACAACAATGTCAAGGGCGTCAGGATTCAGAGTGGGAATCACGTAGACCTCCTGTGTGTCAACATACTCTGTGAGCACAGTATCTACACCATAGCCATTGAGAAGCCAGAGAACGAATCGCAGAGCGAGTTCGACAGTGATCTGTTCACGGCCGTGGTGCTGAGCCAAAACCAAGGTCTTTGCCTTCTGAACAGTATTCATCTCATTTGTTATTCGAAGACATGTGATGTTCCTTCCCTCGATGCTCTCACCGATGATTTCGACGTCTACAAGCTCA
>Ga0153915_10000815_pt1 | contig 28830 bp, 30 predicted proteins | sample Opewatmetagenome_2_FD_107003 | JGI IMG/M metagenome (GOLD analysis project Ga0153915, IMG submission 107003) | Freshwater wetland microbial communities from Ohio, USA - Open water 3 Core 3 Depth 3 metaG | ecosystem: Environmental > Aquatic > Freshwater > Wetlands | place: USA: Ohio, Lake Erie...
CCTCACCATCGGCCTCAAGGACAACATCGCCACCCTGGAGTATCCCACCACCTGCGGCTCCCGGATCCTCGAAGGCTTCCGCTCGCCCTACGAAGCCACGGTGGTGAAAAAGCTCAAGCAGGCAGGCGCGCTCATCGCCTGCAAAACCAACCTGGACGAGTTCGCCATGGGCTCCTCCACGGAGCACTCCGCCTTTGGCCGCACCGCCCACCCCGAGCGCCCGGAGTTGGTGCCGGGCGGATCGTCCGGCGGCTCCGCCGCATTGGTCGCGGCCGGGGCGGTGGATGCCGCGCTGGGTTCCGAGACCGGCGGGTCGGTGCGTCAGCCCGCGGCGTTCTGCGGGGTGGTCGGGATCAAGCCCACCTACGGACGGGTGTCCCGCTACGGGCTGGTGGCGTTCGGGAGCTCGCTGGATCAGGTGGGCGTGGTGGGACGCGACGTCGAGACCGCGGGTAGAGTCTTGAGCGCCATCTCCGGCCGCGACCCGCACGACGCCACCAGCGCCGACCGGGAGCCCCTCGCATTGGCCGGGTGGACCACCGACTTGAAGGGGCTGACCATCGGCATCCCGCGCGAGTACTTCCCGGACGATCTGGACCGGGGCGTCCGCGCCGGGTGCGAGCGGGCCATCGAGCTGATGCGGAAGGCAGGCGCCACCATCAAGCCGGTTTCCCTGCCGCACACCGGGCTCGCGATTCCCACCTACTACATCATCGCCCCGGCCGAGGCCAGCTCCAACCTGGCCCGCTATGACGGTGTGCGCTACGGCCCCCGGTTCGTCCCACCGGAGGGCGACGTGCAGGCCATGTACCGGGCCACGCGCGGCGTGGGATTCGGGCCCGAAGTACGGCGGCGGATCATCGTGGGGACGTACGTGTTGTCGGCCGGGTACTACGACGCCTACTACCGGAAGGCCCTCAAGGCTCGGCGCCTCATCGCCAAAGACTTTGAGGATGTTTTTGCCGGCGGCGTGGACCTCCTGTTCACGCCCACCGCGCCCACCACGGCGTTCAAGGCGGGCGAGAAACTGGACGACCCGGTGGCCATGTACCTCGCGGACGTGTTCGTCTGCCCCACCAACCTGGCCTGGGTGACGGCCGTGTCGGTGCCGGTGGGCCGCTGGCAGGGGCTGCCGGTGGGGGGACAGTTCATCGGGCCGCAGTTCGGCGAAGCCCGCATGCTGCAGGCGGCATCCGTACTGGAGCGGCTGGTGGACAAGGCGGCGGAGGTACGATGACCTGGGAGACGGTCGTTGGCCTCGAGGTCCACGTCCAGCTCAAGACCCGGTCCAAGATGTTCTGCGGTTGCTCCACCAATTTCGGTGATCCGCCCAACACCAACGTCTGCCCGGTGTGCCTGGGGCTGCCCGGTGCCCTCCCCATTCCCAACGAGCGCGCGGTTCGTCTGGCCGTCCGCGCCGCCATGGCCCTGGGCTGCGAAGTGCATTCACTCAGCATCTTCGCGCGCAAGAACTACTTCTATCCCGATCTCCCCAAGGGCTATCAGATCTCCCAGTTCGAGCAGCCGCTGGCGACGGGAGGCCGGCTGGACATCGGCACGTCGGAAGCACCTCATATCCTGGGGATCACCCGGCTGCACCTGGAAGAAGACGCCGGCAAGTCCCTGCACGACCGGTTCGAGGGACTCACCGCCGTGGACTTCAACCGCTGTGGCACCCCGCTGGTTGAAATCGTGAGCGAGCCGGACATGCGCTCGCCCGAGGAGGCGCGCCGCTACCTCACCACGCTCAAGCAGATCCTGGAGTACCTGGAGGTCTCCGACTGCAACATGGAGGAGGGGAGCCTACGGGTGGACGCCAATCTCTCGGTGCGCAAACCGGGGGCGCCGCTCGGCACCAAGCAGGAGGTCAAGAACATGAACTCCTTCGCCGCGGTGGAGCGGGCGCTGGGGCAGCTCCGGGACCGCCAGATCAAAGCGCTGGAGGCGGGCGAGCGCATTCAGCTCACCACCTACACGGCCCGCACGGGCGACCTCACACCCATGCGCGTGAAAGAGGAGAGCCACGACTACCGCTATTTCCCCGAGCCAGATCTTCCTCCCCTGGACCTGCCGAACTACGGGATTGACGTGGAGCAGGAGCGGAAGAACCTCCCGGAGCTGCCCGCGGCGCGGCAGCCGCGCTTCCAGAACCAGTACCAGATTCCGGCCTACGATGCGGGGGTGCTGACCGCCACTCGGTCCGTCGCGGATTACTACGAAGCCGTGGTGGCTGCGGGCGCCGCACCCAAGGAAGCGGCCAACTGGGTCATGGGGTCCGCCCTGGCCGACCTCAACGAGCATCATGCAGGCCTCCGAGTCGCTCCCGCCCGGCTGGCGGCCCTGGTGGGCCTGGTGGCGCGGGGCACCGTGAGCCATCAAGCCGGCAAGCGGGTGTTCGAGGAGATGACCACCACACCCGACGCGCCGGAAGCGATCGCGCAGCGGCTGGGCTTGCTCCAAGTGGGCGACGCCGATCAGCTGGGCGCCTGGGCGGACCAGGTGATCGCGGCGCACCCCGACGAAGTGAAGCGTTACCGGGGTGGAGAAGAGAAGCTGATGGCGTTCTTCACCGGGCAGGTGATGAAGGCGTCACGGGGGAAGGCGGACCCCAAACGGGTGCAGGAGATCTTGCGGGAGCGCCTCGCACGGCCCCCAGAAGAGTCTCGAAAGAGGGGCTCTCAGTGAGATACGGGCGACTTCTCTGGCTGGCCGGTTGCATCGGTTGCACCGACCGCATCACGGCGCCGGAGGCGATACGCCTCTTCAACGCGATTGAGCCCGGACTCAGCCGGGACACCTTGATGCAACAATCGTATTTAAGCGGAGCGCTATCCGGCATCCTCGGATTCCTCCTGGACACGGGGGCGCCGCCGCCCTACACCGTCACGGTCCTGCTCGACGGCAGGCCTGTTGAGTACCACGCGATCGCGTTCGAGCGCAACGCGATACCGCCGCCCGCCTTGTCGCCGGGCGGCAAGTGCAGCTTCGCGCCCCTCCGGACCCTTCTCCTGTGGCGACTCGGCGAAGTCGCCGATGGCTTCTACCTCGAGGGACGCGACTACCGCGCCCCGCTACGGGAAGGCCCCACACGGTGCCCCGAAGCACTCGTGCCCACGTACGCCGCGGACTCGCCTCCGTGGCTTTACATGTCCCGGCTCGTGCTGGATTCCGCCGGGGGGGTGCCCCGCGACCCCCGCCTGGCGTGGGCGTCGGTAAGCGGGACCGCGAGTGTCTCACCGGGCGAAGACGTCGGCGACTGCAGGCTCTCGCCCGACGACGCGCGAACGGTGTACGAGCAAACCAGCGCCACCTGCCGGCGGGCCACCTACCAGGTGCGGTTCAGGGCGATCATGAGACAGGTAGCACTCGGTGGAGAACCATATCATCGACGGCCCGTCGGGACGGCGACCCTGACGGTTGAGCTACCGGAGACCGAGGTGATCGGGGTCCGGTACACCCTCCACTGCGATCAGCGGCCCCTGACGGCACCCTGTGTAGACGACGACAAGAGGTTGCTGGAGCGCTCCAAGCTACCGCGGTGACGTTGCAGAGAGCGCCAACCGCCACGGCGGGAGGGCGGGCTCGGTCTCTGCCCAATCCAGAGTAGACCGTCGGGGGCCTGTGCCCACCGGGCTCATAACAGCGATGAAATATCCGACATCCGGCGCCTAGGCCTCAGACACCGGCGATCGGACATCGGATGTCGCGCTGCGCCAGGGCCGCTGCGCCTCCGAGGTCTCCCAGAACGGCAGTGCCTGCGCCGGCAACGCAAAGTGATCATCCGCCTCCCGGATGAGGCTCTGCGGGTCCGGCGCGATCTTCGCCCGCAGCACGTCAATCCGCATCTTCTTGGCCAAATGGAGGGAGGATTCTCCGGCGGGGTCCAGCCGCCGGGCCGCGGCCCCGTCACCGCTCAGTAGCTCCATGATCAACTGGAACGACACCGCCATGTGCCGCTCCACGTGCTCGTCCCCCAGATCCCACCGGCTTTTCTGCGCCAGCGCCCGGAAGGCCCGCTGCCAGCTCTGAGTTTCGGTGAGCCCCACCATGCCCCGAAACAGCCGCCGGCTGGTACGGACCGAGAAGATGGTGGGAGAAAGAATCCGGTCCAGGTGGGTGTCCGCCGGGCGGTGATCCAACCGCACCACCTCCATCGCGGTCTTGGCGTAATGCTCGCCCAGGTGGGTCTCGAAGCGGCTCTCCCAGTACGAATGCCCCATCGCGATGGTGCGCGAGGTGATGACCAGCTGGCGGGGCACGAAGAAATTGTGCGCCACCGTGTCGGCGGCCAGATGCGACAGATACCCCAGCCCGAACGCCCGCAGCGCCTCCGACTCGGCCAGGTCGTAGATCTCCTGGCCCACGTGCCAGGCGTGGCAGTGGCGGCCCACCGGCGCGTATTTCTTGGCGATCGAGGTGTCGGCGGCGATGTTGCCGTAGAGAAAATCGTAGGGGAAGGCCCGGAGCAGGGAAGCAACCACGTCCGGGAGCTGCGCCAGGTTGGCGAGCACCGACTCGCCCAGAAAGATGTGGGTGCCGGGCGTCCACGCGTGGGCCACCGCCGGCCACAACGCCAGGGCTACGCAGGCGAGGGCGAGCGCCGCGAGCGCCCTCCGCATCCTCCTAGCGACGCCCCCGGAACAAGGCCCGCTTCATGGCACCCACCAGGGAGGTGCCCCGCCGGGTGGCGCGCAGTGCCGCGGCCACGTCGAGCGCGGTTTCCTCCACCTCGTCCTGGAGCACGTCCAGGACCGCCTCGAAGTCGCGCACCCGCTCTTCGAGCGACCCCGCCGTGCCCTGGACCCGCTGGCGCAACTCACGCGACGTCGCCACGATCTTGGTCACCTCGTCGCGCAGATTGGTGACGATGGAGCGGGCCCCATCCAGCATCACCGGACCGTCGCGCTCCAGCACCGCGGTGAACGACTCCAGCCGCTTGGCCACGCGCCCCACGTCCCGGAGCCAGATCAGAGCCGCGATGGCCACCACCACGAACATCAGGGCGATGATCGCGACCGAGATCGCCGTCACTGCTTCCCAGCCCATCACGCCCAACAACTTAACCTTGACGCCTGGAACGCGCCTCCCGTATGGTTCGCCCGGTATGGCTGCTCACTTTCGGGTCACCGGGGGCCTCCCGCTCAACGGCTCCGTGCGCCCCGCCGGGAATAAGAACGCCGCCCTCCCCATCATCGCCGCCGCCCTGATGGCCGACGGTCCCTGCGAGATCGGCAACGTGCCGCGCATCCGGGACGTGGAGGTGCTGCTGGACCTGGCCCGCGGCCTGGGCGCCACGGCGTCGTGGAGAGCGGACCACACTCTCCAGATTGATCCGTCCGGTCTCACGCCCGGCGCTCCGGACCCCCGCCTCTGCTCCCAGCTGCGGGCGTCCATCCTGCTGGCCGGACCGCTGCTGGCGCGCTTCGGGCGGGTCACGCTGCCGCCGCCCGGCGGCGATGTGATCGGACGCAGGCGGGTGGACACCCACTTCCTGGCGCTGGAGCGGCTGGGGGCCCAGGTCACCATCGGCGCCGACTACCGGCTGGAAGCTCCCCGCCTCCACGGCGCCGACGTGTTCTTGGACGAGCCCAGCGTGACCGCCACCGAGAATGCCCTGATGGCGGCCTCGCGGGCCCGGGGCACCACCATCCTCCGCAACGCGGCCTCCGAGCCCCACGTGCAGGATTTGGCCCGCGCGCTCATCGCCATGGGAGCCCAGGTCGAAGGCGTGGGCACCAACGTCATGACGGTGCAGGGCGTCGACCGCCTGCGGGGCGGCCAGCTGGAGGTGGGCCCTGATCACATCGAGGTGGGCAGCTTCATCGGACTGGCCGCCGTGACCGGCGGCGCCGTGGAAATCCTGGGCGTCCGCCCCGACGACCTCCGCAGCATCCTGCTCCAGTTTGCCCGGCTGGGCGTGCGCCCCAGGGTGGACGGGACCAGGCTGGTGGTGGACGCTGCCCAGGAGCGCCGGGTAACGCCGGACCTGGGCGGCCACGTGCCCAAGATCGAAGATGGCCCCTGGCCGGCGTTTCCCGCCGACCTCATGTCCATCGTCACCGTGGTGGCCACCCAGTGCGAAGGCCTGGTGCTGGTCTTCGAGAAGATGTTCGAGTCCCGGCTCTTCTTCGTGGACAGCCTGATCAGCATGGGCGCCCGGATCGTGCTGTGCGATCCCCACCGGGCGGTGATCTCCGGCCCCGCGCGGCTGCACGGCGGCACCGTCGTGAGCCCCGACATCCGGGCCGGGATGGGCATGCTGCTGGCCGCCCTGGCCGCCGAGGGTGAAAGCACCATTCACAACATCTCGCAGATTGACCGCGGCTACGAGCGGATTGACGACCGGCTCCGGGCCCTCGGCGCCCGGATCGAGCGCGTCGAAGGGTGAGTCTGCGGGAGCTGCGCGAGACCCCCGCCGCGCGGGGGGACTTCCCCTGCTTCGAGCTCCAGGAATGGGCTTCCGAGTTCAACCTCACGGCCGGCGTCACCGCCCGAGGCGCCGACTTTGGCCTGGCCAGCCAGGAGCCTGTCGGGGCAGTGCTGGACCGGTGGCGGCGGCTCCGCCACGCCCTCCGGCCGGCCTTCGAGGGCTTCGTGGTGGGGCACCAGTGCCACGGGACGGATCTGGCGGTGCACCAGGCTCCGGCCAGAGGGTGGCGGATTGTGGACGCCACGGACGGCCACCTCACCGGCGAGAGCGGCTATCTGCTCATGGTGTCCGTGGCGGACTGCGTCCCGGTCTACCTGGCGGCGCCGGGGAGTGCCTGGTTCGGGTTGGTCCACGCCGGATGGCGGGGTGTGGCGGGGGGAATCGTCGAGGAGGGCATCTCTCAGTTGGCCAGGCTGGCCGGGCTCCTCGCGTCTGATATCGTAATACATTGTGGTGTAAGCATTTGTGGTGATTGCTATGAGGTTGGACCTGAGGTTCGGCTGGCCGTTCTTGGCGCGTCCACCGCGGGCAAAGGGCAGCTCGATCTTCGAGAAGCTATCTCCCAACGGGCGCATCGGGCTGGGGTGGGGCGGGTGACCCGGAGTTCGTGGTGCACGGCTCACGACCGGGACCGCTTCTATTCCCACCGGGCGTCGGCCGGGGCCGACGGCCGGATGCTGGCATACCTGGGTCGTCCGTTGGCTTGACCCCTCCGGAAGCGGCCTCTATATTGCGGACTGTGCGGTGCGGGCGAAGTTGGGCCCGCGCTTTTTTTTCCGCCGAATGCCAGACGAACTCGCCGGTCTCCTGGACGAGGTGCAGGCGCGGGTTGCCGCCCTCGGGTTTGACCTGGCCGACCTGAAAAAGGGCGGCTCGCCGCGACGGGCGCGGCTGCAGGTGCGCATCGACCGGCCGGGGTCGGAGCCGGGGCACGGAATCACCGTGGATGACTGCGCGCTGGTCAGCCGAGCACTGGAGCAATGGCTCGACGCATCCGGCCTGCTGGGCTCCAATTACATCCTCGAGGTCTCCTCGCCCGGCGTCGAGCGCCCCATCCGCTGGCGGCGGCATTGGGAGCGGTTCGTGGGACGGGAGGTGACCGTGCGGTTGGCGGGGCGGGGCCGCTGCCGGGCCACCATCCAGCGGGTGCTGCCGGATCAGGACGCGGTGGTGCTGCGGCTGGCGGAGGGGCAGGCGGAGGTCACCGTCGCGCTGGAAGAGGCCCGGGACGCGCGACTGGTGGTGGATTGGTCCGCGATCGGCTGAGGCGCCGGTCGTTAAGGAGTGGGAATGGCAACCTCATCGGAAGTGTTGGCAGCCCTGCGGGAGCTGGCGAACGCCAAGCAGCTGGAGCGGAGCGAGCTGGTGGATCTCCTCCGCGACGGCATCCATGCCGCGCTGGTGAAGCGGTACGGCCCCACGGTGCGCGCCGAAATTGACATCAACGAGCTGGATGCCACGATCCGGGTGGCGGTGCTGCGCACCGTGGTGGAGACGGTGGAGGATCCCGCCTGCCAGGTGTCGCTGGAAGAAGCCCAGTGGGAAGATACCGAGTTCCAGCCGGGGGACGTCCTGGAAGAGGAAGTCCCCTTCGACCAGTTCGGCCGCAGCGCGGTGCAGGCCGCCAAACAGCGCATCATCCAGCGGGTGCGGGAGGGCGAGCGCTCGCGCATCCGCGAAGAGTTCACCGATAAGGTGGGAGAGCTGCTCTCGGGCGAGATCCAGCAGATCGAGCGCGGCAAGCTGGTGGTGATGATCAACCGGTTCCGCGAGGCCGAGGCCATCATTCCCTATCGCGAGCAAAACCACCGGGAGCACTTTCACCAGGGAGACACCATCCGGGCGGTCTTGAAGCGGCTGGAAGAGACCCCCAAGGGCCCGCGGCTCATTCTGTCCCGCGGCGACCCGCTGTTCGTGAAGGCGCTCTTCAAGCTGGAAGTGCCGGAGATCATGCAGGGCGTGGTGGAGATCCGGGCGGTGGCCCGGGAGGTGGGCAGCCGCACCAAGATCGCGGTGATCAGCCGGGATGATTCCATTGACCCGGTGGGTGCCTGCGTGGGATTGAAGGGCAGCCGGGTGCAGTCGGTGGTGAACGAGCTGGGCGGGGAGCGGATTGACATCGTGCCCTGGTCGCCCGATCCGGAGCGGTTTGCCCGGCTGGCCCTGGCGCCGGCCCGGGTGGCGCGGGTCTTTTCCGACCCGGAGAACCGCACCGTGCAGGCGATCGTGGACGAAGACCAGCTGTCGCTGGCCATCGGGCGCAACGGACAGAACGTGCGCCTCGCCTCCGAGCTGACCGGGTGGAAGATCGACCTCTTCTCCAGCCGCGAGTGGCTGGAGCGGGGCGGGGAGGGTCCCCTGTTCGCGCCGCTGCCGCCGGCGGATGAGCTGGTGGCGGAGGTGGCCCTGAACGAGCTGAAGGGGATGCCGCCGGAGGCGGTGCCGCTGCTGGAGGCCGCGGGTCTCAAGACGCTGCGGGACATTCTCGATCTGGAGCGGGAAGACCTGCTCAAGATGGAGGGGATGACGCCCGAGCTAGCCGACCAGATGATGGCGTTCCTGGGTGAGCTGACGGAAGACACGGAAGAGGGCGAGTCCGGCAAGACCGACGCGGACGCGACACCGGAGGCGCCGTCTCCCAGCAGCTGAGCGCGGCGGGGCTGCGCCTGCTGGGCCTGGGGGTTCGGGCCGGCAGGGTCGTGGTGGGCACCAGCGGTGTCCGGGCGGCGCTCCAGCGCGGCAAGGTGGTGCTGGTGGTGGTGGCGGGCGACCGCAGCCCGAGGACGGAAGAGAAGGTCGGCAGGTTGGCGCGCGCGCGCGGCATTCCGGTACTGACGGGGCCCCAGGCGGCGGCCTTAGGTCGGCAGATGGGCCGAGCCGCCGTGCAGGCGGTCGGTGTGCAGGATGCGCAATTGGCCGCCGGGATCAGGCTCGAGCGACGGCAGGCGGAGGGATAGGAGCCAGTGGTCACGAACACGCGGATTCACGACTTGGCGGCCGAGTTCGGCATTGACAGCGAGCAGCTGATGCGGCTCCTGGCCGAGCTGGGGATTCATGTGCGCAGCCACCTGTCCGCGCTGGATGCGGGGCAGGTGGCCCTGGTGCGCGCTCGATGGGAGCGGGAGCGCCGCAAGCGGTCGGAGGCGCCCGCCTCCACGGGGCGGCGCCGCGCCGCCAAGAGCACCAAACGGGCGGCCCCTGCGGTGGCCCCGGTGGCGGAAGCCCGGCCCAAGCGCCGCCGCCGCACCGCGGCCGAAGTGGCGGCCCGCGAAGCGGTGGAAGAGGAGCGCCAGCGAGAGGCCGCGGCGGCCGCGGCGGAGCAGGAGCTCCGCTTGACGCCGCCCGTGGCGGAACCCAAGCCCTCTCTGGAGGAGCGCGCCGCCGCCCTCTTCAAGGAACCCCCGGTGGCCGAGCCCGAGGTGGAAGAAGAGGAGCCCGCCGCCGAGCCCGAGATGCAGGTCCCCGAGGTGGTCGAGCGCCCCGCGGCGCCGGTTGCCGAGGCGCCGGCCGAGGTCAAGCCCGAGCCGGTCATCCCGCGGCGCATCCCGCGTCCCGCCGCTACCGCCTGGCCCAAGCCGGTGGCATCGGCCGCCCCCAGCGCCCAGCCGCCGCGTCCGGTCGCCTCCGCGGCGCCGGGCGAGATGACCGAGGAGCGCCGCCGCGACAAGAAGAAACGGAAGAAGGGCAAACGGTCACAGGTGGATCAGGAAGCGGTGCAGGCCAACATCAGCCGCACCATGGCCTCCCTTAAGGGACCGGCCAAGAAGACCGCCCGCCGGCGCGACGAGGAGCCCTCGCTCCGGGACCTAGAAGAGCAGCGCAAGGCGGAGGAGCGGGAGCGGGAAAAGACGACCGTGCGGGTGAACGAGTTCATCACGGTCTCCGAGCTGGCCGGCATCTTGAACGTGAACCCCACTCAGATCGTCACCTTCTGCTTCAAGGAACTGGGCATGATGGTGACGGTGAACCAGCGGTTGGACTTCGACCAGATCGAGCTCATCGCCGGGGCCTTCGACTTCCGCGCCGTCCGGGAAGAGGGGTATGCCGCGGGCGCCACCGAGGGCGGCGAGGCGGACCAGGCCGAAGATCTGGTGCCGCGACCGCCGGTGCTCACGGTGATGGGCCACGTGGACCACGGCAAGACCTCGCTGCTGGACCACCTGCGCAAGACCAACGTCATCGCCGGCGAGGCCGGCGGTATTACCCAGCACATCGGCGCCTACCACGTGGTCCTGCCCAACGGGAAGGGCCTCACCTTCCTGGACACCCCGGGCCACGAGGCCTTCACCGCCATGCGGGCCCGCGGCGCCCAGGTCACCGATATCGTGGTGCTGGTGGTGGCGGCCGACGATCAGGTCATGCCCCAGACGGTGGAGGCCATTTCCCACGCCAAGAACGCGGGCGTGCCCATCATCGTCGCCATCAACAAGATCGACCTCCCCACCGCCAACGTGCAGAAGGTGAAGCAGGACCTGCTGCAGCACGGCGTGGTGCTGGAGGAGTTCGGCGGCGAGACCATGGCCGCCGCCATCTCGGCCAAACTGGGCCAGGGCGTGGAAGACCTGCTGGCCAAGATCCTGGTGCAGGCCGAGGTGCTGGACAAGCGGGCCAACCCCAACCGGCCCGCCCGCGGCACCGTGATCGAGAGCATGCTCGACCCCGGCAAGGGCCCGGTGGCCACCGTGCTGGTGCAGAACGGGACCCTCGAGGCCGGCCAGGACTTCATCTGCGGCAGCCTGGCGGGCCGGGTGCGCGCCATGTTCGACGAGCGGGGCGGCAAGCTGGACAAGGCCGGCCCCTCCATGCCGGTGCAGGTGCTGGGCTTCGAGAGCGTCCCGGTGGCGGGCGACAACTTCGCGGTGGTCGCCAACGCCAACGAAGCGCGCGATCTGGCGCATAATCGGCAGCGCCTGGAGCGCGAGGCGCACCACCGCCGCTCCGGTCACGGCGTCTCGCTGGAGGCGCTGGCCAAGGAGATCGGCGAAGGAAAGGCCGCCACCCTGCAGATCATCATCAAGGCCGACCAGGGCGGCCCGGCCGAAGCGCTGGCCGACGCGTTCGCCCAACTGTCCACCGACGAGGTCAAAGTCGAAGTGGTTCATCGCGGGGTGGGGGGCATTACCGAGAGCGACGTCCTGCTGGCCAAGGCCTCCCAGGCGATCATCGTGGGCTTCCACGTGCGGCCCGACGCCAATGCCCGGACCGCGGCGGAGCGGGAGAAGGTGGACATCCGCACCTACCGCGTGATCTACGACGCCATCGAGGACGTGCGCGCCGCGCTGGAAGGGCTGTTGGCGCCGGAGCACAAGGAAGTGGTCCTGGGCGAGGCCGAAGTCCGCCAGATCTTCAAGATCTCGGGCGTGGGCACCATCGCCGGCTGCATGGTCCGGAGCGGCACCATCCGGCGGGGCGCGCGCATCCGCGTGGTCCGGGAGGGCGTGGTGGTCTACGAGGCCGACATCGCCAGCCTGAAGCGGTTTAAGGACGACGTGCGCGAGGTGAAGGAAGGACTGGAGTGCGGCATCGGCGTGCAGGGCTTCAACGACGTCAAAGTGGGCGACGTGCTGGAAGCGTTCCGGGTTGAGGAAGTAGCGCGTTCGCTCCAGCCGGCGGGGGTGGTGAAGGAGGGCTGACGTGATCGTCGGCGTCGTGACCTGGGACCTGCATCTCAACGGCTGCCACTCCCTGAAGGACAAGCGGCAGGTCCTGTCCAGCTTGAAGGACCGCTTGCACCGGCGTTTCAACGTGTCGGTCGCGGAAACCCATCACCAGGACCTCTGGCAGCGCGCCGAGCTGAGCTGCTGCGTGGTGTCCGGCACCCGCCAGCACGCCCAGGAGGTGCTGAGCAGCGCGGACCAGATGGTGGCCTCTGAGCCGCAGGCGCGCATCATCGATTCCGCCACCAGCTTCCTATGAGCCCCATCCCCCATCACCGCCCCGAGCGGCTGGCCGCGCTCCTGCACCACACCCTGGCCGAGGCCCTGGCCAACCGGGTCAAGGACCCCCGGGTGGGATTCGTGACGGTCACCGGCGTCGAGGTGTCGCCCGACGGCGGCCACGCCACGGTCCGGGTGAGCGTCATGGGCACGGAGGAGGAGAAGACCAGCGCCATGGAGGGACTGAACAGCGCGCGGGGCTTTCTCCGCAGCCACCTGGCGCGCGCCCTGAGCCTCCGGACCACCCCGGAACTTCACTTTGAGCTCGACCGGGGCCTGGAGCATGCCCAGCGCATCGAGCAGCTGCTGGCCCAGCTCCGGCGGGACGAGACGGCGTCCTGATCAGCGGGTTCTTGAGCATCGACAAGCCCGCCGGGCCCACCTCGCACGACGTGGTGGCCATCGTGCGGCGGGCCCTGGGGACGCGGCAGGTGGGCCACGCCGGCACCCTGGATCCCTTCGCCACCGGGTTGCTGCTGGTCCTGGTGGGATCCGCCACCCGCCTGGCCCGCTACCTGATGGGTCTCTCCAAGGAGTACCAGGGGATCATCCGGCTGGGCGTCACCACCGACACCGACGACGCGACCGGCGCGATCACGGCCACCAGCGAGGCCTGGACGGCGCTCGACGATGGGTCCCTGCAAGCGGCCATGACCGCGCTCACCGGGGAGCGGGAGCAGGTTCCACCCGCGTACTCGGCCAAGCACGTGGACGGCGAGCGGGCGCACCGTCTGGCGCGGCGGGGGGCGCCGGTCTCCTTGGCCCCGTCCCGGGTGGTGATCCACCGCTTCGAGCTGAGCGGGCGACAGGGGCAAGACCTGGCCTTCTGCGCCGCGGTGGGAAGCGGCACCTACCTCCGGTCGCTGGCGCGCGACCTGGGAGCGGAGCTGGGTTGCGGCGCTCACCTGCTCGAGCTGCGGCGCACCGCCATCGGACCCCATCAGGTGACGGAGGCGGCCCCGCTGGAGGACGTGCGCCAGGGGCGCTGCACGCTGCAGCCGCCGGTCGCCGCCGTGGCCCACCTCCCCAAGACGCCGGTGGACGCGGATGCGGTCCAGCGTCTGAGCCGGGGGCAGGCCATCGAGGCCGCGCAGCCGGACCTGGCGGGCCCCATCGCGTTGTTGTGCCAGGACCGCCTGGTGGCAATCGCGCAGCCGCGCGGCGGCCAATGGCATCCGGAAGCGGTGTTCGCTCCATGACCCACGGGTGGGCGGGAGACGGCCGGGCCTCGGTGATGACGGTCGGCACCTTCGACGGCGTCCACCTGGGACATCACCGGGTGCTGGAGGAGATCGCCGAACGGGCCCGGCGTTCCGGCCGCCGCAGCCTGCTCGTCACCTTCGAGCCCCACCCATTGGAGGTGGTGAATCCCGCCGCGGCACCGCCGCTCCTTACGCTGGCCCACGAGCGCCGCGAGGTGCTGGCACAGAGCGAGCTGGATGCAGTGGTCTTCCTGCCCTTTACCCCCGAGGTGTCGCGCCTGGAGCCCCAGGAGTTCGTCCGGTTGCTGATTGACAGGTACCATCTGGAGGAGCTGGTGGTGGGATTCGATCACGGCATGGGCCGCGGGCGCGCTGGGGACGTGCGCCTGCTCCGGGAGCTGGGCCGGACGCTGCACGTGGCGGTGGACGTGGTGGACGCGGTGACCGTGGACGGCCGCACCGTGTCCTCCACCGTGATCCGCCGCGCGGTGGCAGGAGGGGACCTGACCACGGCCGCCCGATTCCTGGGCCGCCCGTACTCGCTGACGGCGCCGGTAGTGCCCGGAGCGGGACGGGGACGGACCATCGGGTACCGCACCATCAATCTGGAGCTGCCCGACGGGCGCAAGCTGCTGCCGCCCGACGGGGTGTACGCGGTGCAGGTCGAGTGGGCGCACGGCACCAGCGGCGGGATGATGCATCAGGGACCGCGACCCACCTTCGGGGACGCTCGGCGGTCGCTGGAGGCGCACCTGTTCGACGCCATGCCGGATCTCTACGGGCAGATGGCCAAGCTTCGCTGGGTCGCCCGGCTGCGGGAGGTGCGGACCTTCCCTTCGCCCGAGGCGCTCAAGCATCAGCTCGACAAGGACTTCGCCGCCGCCCGGGCCGCGTTGACAGCGTCAGCCGGCGGCACTAGTCATTAACCCCGCCTCGAACGACTGCCATGCCAGCGAATATCCGAAATCGTCTTCTCATTATTGCCGGTCTGGTCCTGATTTCCATCGGGCCGCCGCCCATCAGTTGGCTGGGGATCGGCCTGTGGCCCCGCCAGGAAACCATCCGGACCCGGGGCGCCGACGGGCGCATGCGGGATACCGTGGTGGACCGGGTCCCCATCAAGCAGGGCCTGGACCTTCAGGGCGGCATCCACCTGGCCCTGGAAGTGGACCAGAGCCGCGGAGCGGTAGCGGATCCGTCCGGAGCCCTGGAACGTGCCCTGCGCGTGATCCGGACCCGGATTGACGAGTTCGGAGTGGCCGAACCCCTGGTGCAGCGGGTGGGCAACGACCGCATCGTGGTGGAGCTCCCCGGCCTGGGCGATCCGGCGCGGGCCAGGTCGATCATCCAGCGGTCCGCCTTCCTCGAGTTCCGCATCACCGACATGCAGAACACCTTCCGCGCGGTGATTCCCCAGATTGACGCGGCCCTGCGCAAGGCGGGCGTTCGCTCCACCGGGGCCGCGCCGGGCGGGGTCAGCGCGGTGGAGCAGCTGCTGGGGCGCGACACCACGAAGAAGGCAGACACCACCGCCGCCGCCGATTCCCTCAACGCGGCCGGCCCCCTGAGCTCGCTTCTCTTCCAGGGAAGCATCGAGGGCGAATTCCTGGTGCCGGAGGAGGATTTCCTTCGCGCCGACAGCCTGATTCACATGCCCGAGGTTGAGCGCCTGATTCCCCGGGGCATCGAGCTGTTGTGGTCGGCCGGGCCCATCTCGCAGGCCGCCCGATCCTTCTACGGGCTGTACGCGGTGGACCGGCGCCCCATCATCACGGGGGAGTACCTGGCGGACGCCCAGGCCCAGATCGATCCCACCTACAACCAGGCGGTGGCCAACTTCCAGCTCACCCGGGCCGGCGGCCGCATCTTCAGCCGCGCCACCGGGCAGCACGTCAACGACTACATGGCCATCGTCCTGGACGGGCGGGTGCAGGGCCGCCCGCCGGTTATCAAGAGCCAGATCGGCCAGCGCGGCCAGATCGAGCTGGGCAACGCTAGCCTGCAGGACGCCCAGGACCTGGCGCTCACGCTGCGGGCCGGAGCGCTTCCGGCGCCCCTCACCATCATCGAAGAGCGCACCGTGGGCCCCAGCCTAGGCAAGGACTCGATCGACAAGGGCATGCGCGCCGCCGTGGTGGGGACGGTCGTGGTCATGCTGATCATGGGCGTGTACTACCGCGTGGCCGGTCTCCTGGCGGTGGCGGCGCTGGGCTTCTACGTGGTGTTCCTGCTGGGCGGCCTGGCCCTGTTCGGGGCGACGCTGAGCATGCCGGGGCTCGCGGCGTTCGTGCTCTCCATCGGCATCGCGGTGGACGCCAACGTGCTGATCAACGAGCGCATCCGCGAGGAGCTGGCCCACAACAAGACGCTCCGCGCGGCCCTTGACGCCGGCTTCCAGCATGCCATGCCGGCCATCGTGGACTCCAACTTGAGCACCATCCTCACGGCGCTCTTCCTGTTCCAGTTCGGCACCGGGCCGGTGAAGGGCTTCGCCATCACGCTGGTGCTCGGCATTCTGGCGTCGTTCCTGAGCGCGGTGTTCATTACCCGCACGTTCTTCCTCATCTGGATCCAGCGCCGGCCGGCCATGAAGGAATTGTCCATCTAATGATTCGCTTCTTCGCCAACGCCAACTACGACTTCATGGGAGCCCGGCGCTGGGCCTACGCGGCCACCGCGGCCGTCGCCATCCCCGGCCTGGTCCTGCTGTTGTTCCGCGGATTGAACCAGAGCATCGAGTTCACCGGCGGCACCTTGATCGAGGTCACCTCGCAAAGCCCCCAGGTCAACGAGGGCTCCATTCGCTCCGCGCTCGACGCCGCCGGGCTGCGCGGGGCCGAGGTGCAGACCTACGGGGCCCCCAACGAGTTCGTGATCCGGACCCGGCTCAGCCCCACCGCCGAGCGGTCCGAGGGCGCCACCCAGCAGACGGCGGTGGCGGTGGATTCCGCCTTGACCCACGCCTTCGGCGCCAATCAGGCCAGGGTCGGCCGGTACGAAGCGGTAGGTCCCAAGGTCGGGGGCGAGCTGCGGCAGAAGGCCCTGCTGGCTATCCTGCTGTCGTTCGGCGCCACCCTGGTCTATTTGTGGTTCCGCTTCGAATGGCGGTTCGGTCTGGCGGCCGTCGCCGCCACGGGCCATGACATCGTGCTCACAGTGTCGTTCATCTCGTTGATGCACCTCGAGGTGAGCCTGGTGGTGGTCGCAGCAATCCTCACGATCGTTGGGTATTCCCTTAACGACACGATCATCATCTTCGACCGCGTCCGAGAGAACCTGCGGCGGTACAAACGCCAGTATCTGTACGACGTGCTCAATCTCAGCGTCAACCAAACGCTGCCGCGCTCGATCCTCACGCATGGCACCACCGCCGCGGCCACCATCGCATTGCTGGTGCTGGCCGGCGAGGTAATCCGTCCGTTTGCGTGGGTCATGTCGTTCGGGATCATCACCGGTACGTTCTCCTCCGTCTACATCGCGTCGCCGCTGCTCATGATCATCGAGCACCGGTGGCCCGGCGAAGACGCCCGCGGCGCCCGGGGCTCCGCACCTCCGCCGCATGGAGCGGTGGTCCCCGCGGCCACGCCGCCCGCCTGATACCCGCAGGGACCCGCCACGGCGGGGCCGCATCCCGGATGCTGGTTGACACCCACTGTCATCTCGCCGATGCCGCGTTTGATCCCGATCGCGCCGAAGTCGTTCGCCGGGCCGCCGCCGCCGGCGTGCGCCACCTCGTCGTAGTCGCCGATTCGCTTGCCACCATTGGACCCGCCACCGAGGTGGCGCGGGCCTTTGGGCTATCGGCCACCGCGGGAGTCCATCCCCACGCCGCCTCCAGCTGGGACGCCGGTACCGCCGCCCGCATCGAAGCGGCCGCTGCCGACCCCGTCGTGGTCGCCATCGGGGAGACCGGACTGGATTACCACTACGAGCACTCCCCCCGCGCGGCTCAGCGGCAGGCCTTCGAGGCCCAGCTGGCGCTCGCCGCCCGGTTGCGCAAGCCGGTGGTGGTGCACGCGCGAGACGCCGACTCGGACATGGCGGACATCCTCGCCGCCATGGGCCGGGAGGTCCCCGCAATCGTCCTCCATTCGTTCAGCTCCGGCCCCACCGTGTTCGCGGCGGGAATGGGGGTGGGCGCGTATTTTTCGTTCAGTGGAATGGTCACCTTCCGGAACTGGTACCATCCCGAGTATGTGACCAGTTGCCCTCCGGATCGGGTCCTGGTGGAAACCGATGCCCCCTATCTGGCGCCGGTGCCGCATCGGGGCGAGCGCAACGAGCCGGCGTTCACCGTGGAGACCGCCGCCCGGGTGGCGGCCCTGCGGGGCGAGAGCCTGGAAACCCTAATGACGCAGACGACCGACAACGCGGTGCGCTGCTTCGGCAACCGCATCCTTCACCTCGAGGCCGCACGCACATGACAGCGACTGCTTCCAAGGTGTCCGTCCCTTCCGATATCGAAATCGCCCAGGGCGCCAAGCTGCGGCCCATCATGGACGTGGCCAAGGACCTCGGCCTCAAGCCGCAGGAATTGGTGCTGTACGGCGACTACAAGGCCAAGGTCCGGCTTCAGGCGCTGCAGCAGCGCGCCCGCCGCGCCCGCCTGGTGCTGGTCACCGGTATTACGCCCACGTCGGCGGGGGAAGGGAAATCCACCTGCCTGGTGGGCGTGACCCAGGCCCTCCAACGCATGGGGCAGAAGGCCATCATGTGCATGCGGGAACCCAGCCTGGGACCCGTCTTCGGGATCAAGGGAGGGGCCGCCGGTGGCGGCTACGCCCAGGTCGTCCCCATGGAGGACATCAATCTCCACTTCACGGGGGACTTCCACGCCATCACCAGCGCCCACAACCTGTTGTCCGCCATGCTGGACAACCACCTGCACCACGGGAACGCGCTCCGCATCGACGCCCGTACCATCACCTGGCCCCGCACCATGGACATGAACGATCGCGCCCTCCGGCAGATCATCATTGGCCTGGGCGGGAGCACCGGCGGCGTGCCCCGGGAAGACCGTTTCGTGATCACGCCGGCCAGCGAGATCCAGGCGGTCATGGCGCTGTCCCGCGACCCGCAAGATTTGGAGCAACGGCTCGCCCGGATCATCGTGGGCGCCAACCTGGACAAGCAGCCGGTCCGGGCCAGCGACCTCAAGGCTCAGGGATCCATGGCGCTGTTGCTCAAAGACGCGCTGCAGCCCAACCTGGTCCAGACCCTCGAGGGCGGGCCCGCGTTCGTGCATTGCGGGCCCTTCGGCAACATCGCCCACGGGTGCAACTCGATCATGGCCACGGAGCTGGCCATGCGCCTGGGCGACATCGTGCTCACCGAGGCCGGCTTCGGCGCCGACCTCGGCGCGGAGAAGTTCTTCGACATCAAGTGCCGCGCGGGCGACCTCAAGCCCGAAGCCGCCATCGTCGTCGCCACGGTGCGGGCCCTCAAGATGCACGGCGGGGTCCCCAAGGACCGCCTGGGCAAATCCGACCCGGCCGCGGTGGAGAAGGGATTCGCCAACCTGGAGCGGCACGTGCGCAACGTGAAGAAGTTCGGCGTGCCGGTGGTGGTGGCCATGAACCGGTTCGTGGCCGACTCCGAGGAAGAGCTCGCGGTGATCGCCAGGGGCTGCGAGAAGCTGGACGTCCCCGTGGCGCTGACTGAGGTGTGGGAGAAGGGCGGAGCGGGCGGCATGGAGCTGGCGGAGGCGGTGCTGGCCCTGCTCCAGGAGAAGAAGGCCAGCTTCAAGCCGATCTATGACGTCAAGCTCCCCATCAAGGAGAAGATCGCCATCATCGCCAAAGAGATCTACGGCGCCGCAGGCGTAGATTTCAGCCCCAAGGCCGACAAGGCGGCCAAGCAGCTCGCCGACTTCGGCCTGGGCGAGACCCCCGTGTGCATGGCGAAGACGCAATATTCATTCAGCGACGACGCCAGCCTGTTGGGCGCCCCCAGCAATTTCCGCGTCGCCGTGCGCGACATGTATCCCTCCGCCGGGGCCGGATTCGTGGTGGCGCTGGCCGGAGAGATCATGACCATGCCCGGGCTGAGCAGGTCGCCCGCCGCCGAGCGCATCGCCGTGCATCCGGACGGCACCATCGAGGGGCTGTTCTAATGGACTTCGTCTCGACCGATAGGGCGCCCAAGGCCATCGGGCCCTACAGCCAGGCCACCCTGGTGGGCAACGTCATCTACACGGCCGGGCAGGTGGCGCTCGATCCCGCGACCATGCAGATGGTGGGGAAGGACGTCGCCGAGCAGACCGATCGCGTGCTCCAGAACCTGACCGCCGTCCTAGAGGCGGCCGGGAGCGGGCTGACGCACGTGGTGAAGACCACGGTGTTCCTTGCCGACATGGCCGATTTCGCGGCCATGAACGAGGTCTACGCCCGCCACTTCGGCGACCACCGGCCCGCCCGCTCCACCGTGGCCGTCCGCACCTTGCCCAAGGACGCCCGGGTCGAGATTGACGCGATCGCGCTGAAGCGCCGCTGAGCAACGGGGGTGGATTGGGCCTGGTGGCCTGCGCAGTCTTCAAAACTGTCGGGAGACGCCTTTGGCGGCTCCGGTGGGTTCGATTCCCACACGCTCCCGCCATACGGCACGCGGCGCTCCTCGTCCTCCTGATGGCGGGGGGCGCCGTGGGGCCGCGTGGCGCCGGAGCGCAGATTCCCGTTCCCATCCCCTCTCCCAGGCAGGGACGTCCAGATTCGCTCCGCTCCGACACGGTCAAAGTCCCCCAATTCCGCTATCCCCCGCCTACGCCGCCGCTTGCCGCCATGGGACGCTCCCTCTTGTTGCCCGGCTGGGGACAGGCCGTCCTGCACCGGCGTCTCACTGGCGGGGTGTTCGTGTTCTGGGAAGGCCTGTCCCTCACCATGGCGCTCAAGGCGTCCAACCAGCTGCACTACCTGCGCCAGATCGGCGCCGACAGCACGGCGACGTCACTCAAGAAGCAGGAAGTGCAGGACTGGTGGGTGGTCCTGGTGTTCAACCACCTCGTGTCGGCCGCCGAGGCCTTCGTGTCCGCCGAGCTCTGGGACTTCCCCGGGGAGCTGAAGGCTCGCGCCCTGCCGGGCGGGCGGGTGGGCGCGGGGCCCACGCTCTACTTTGGCAGGTAGACGGTAAGCTCCGGTCCCCGGTTGGTGATCACCGCGTAGCGAAAGCCGTCCATCCAGGCGCCCGGGTTCAGGTACCAGCGCCGCTCCGCCACGGCCACCACCGTTGGCCGGTGGGTGTGCCCCAGCACCACCAGATCCAGGTCCCCACGGGCGCGCAGCAGGGTACTCGCCCAGTCCGCCTGCGCCGCGGCCGCCCGGGCGATGACCTGCGGATCCCGGGTCGAGCTGCCCAGCATCCCGGAGAGGCGCTCCACCAGCCCGTGACCCAGGTCGGGATGCAGCCACCGAAAGACCCCGGCCGTCAGGGGATGCCGGGTGACGGCGTGGAGCGCGCGGGCGCCGAGATGCTGTTCGGCGATCCCGTCTCCATGGGCCACCAGGGCGTGCCAGCCGCACAGCTCGAGAACGACATCCCTGGGATAGAAGGCCGCACCCAGTTCGCTTTCCCAAAACCCGCGGGTCCACCGGTCGTGGTTGCCTCCGATCATCGTCAGCCTGGCTCCCCGCCGGCGCACCGCGGCCAGGCGGGCCAGGGTCGGGAACGCCCGGCGCGGAATCACGCTGCCGTATTCGAACCAGAATTCGAAGAGGTCGCCGTTGATCAGCAGGTGATCGCCGGCTTGCGGCACCTCCTCCAGAAACGCGTGGAATGCGGCATCCACGGCGTCGGGGACGCCGCCCAGATGGGCGTCCGAGACCACCAGCACGCGCTCTGCGCTCATGGGCGCGCTATATACGTTGGGCCGGGGCCTAAGTGCAAGCGACACATGCTCGTTGACGTTTCCACCGCGGGGGCCTACGTTGCACCCAGCGTGCCCCCGACCTGCCTGCGAAGGTGCCGATGCCCGATCCCATAACGGCCGTCGAGTTGCGGGTACGTTATGCGGAGACGGATCAGATGGGCGTGGCATACCACACGCATTACCTCGTGTGGTGCGAAGTGGCCCGCACCGATCATATGCGCCGCCAGGGCGTGACCTACCGCGAGTTGGAGGCACAGGGACTCAGACTGGCGGTGGTCGAGGCCGCCGTGCGCTACCGTTTGCCGGCCCATTACGACGATCTGCTGTCGGTGCGGTGTTGGGTCCGGGAGGTAGCCAGCCGGCGGGTGGAGTTCGGATATGCCATCGAGCGGCCGGCCGAAGGGGCGCTGCTGGCGACCGCGCGAACCGTGCTCATCGCCCTGGACGCCTCGCACCGCATGAGCCGTTTGCCCTCCGGGGTTCAGGACCGGCTTCAGGTCACGCAAGACCCCGTGCGTATTTGAACCTGGGCTGAGATCCCACTTGATTGTGTCTAGCGCAAGTCATTACATGACAATGCATTGTACATCTGGGCGCCGACCAACGATTCTCCGCAGCCTGGCGGTCAGCCTGGCGCTCGGCGCGTTGGCCTGTACGCCGCGCATTCACAGCATTGCCCCCCTTGGCCTGGAGCCGGTGACACGCGACACGGTCGAGGCGTGGCTCCGTGTTTACCAGCCCGGCGCCCGGGTACGTTATGACATGAAATGGCGGTTCGTAACCCAGAAGGGGACCACCGCCGGGCGGGCGGCCGTGCGGATTGCCCCGCCCGACTCGGCCCGCTTCGACTTCCGGGGACCCTTCGGGAGATCCGGCGCCGCCATGATCGTGGCCGATTCCGCGCTGTGGGCGGTCCCCGAGAAAGACACCCGGGACCTGCTGCCGGCGGCGCCCCTGTTCTGGGCTGCGTTGGGGGCCCCTCGCATGCCCGGGAGGGATGCGGCATTGTACGCTCGCTGGCGGACGGGTGGCCGGGCCTGGCGCTATGTCGCCGGACGCGACACCATGGACTTTGTGGAAATCGGCGCCGGTCCTGAAGGACTGCTGACCGAGGTACGGCGCGACGGGAAGATCGTGGCGTCCACCGAAGTCCACTTTCGGACGGGCTCGCGCGTACCACTAGAGGCGCGCCTCCGGTTTCCTCAGGACGGGTCGGCCCTGCTGCTCACGGTGGAAGGGGTTGAGAACGTTGCCAACTTTGAAGCGAGCGTCTGGCGTCGGCCGTAAGGCTTCCTGGCTCGCCGTCGTGGCGGCCTGCTGCACCGGGTGTCTCTACGGGTTTGCGGGAGGCGGATTGCCCCCTCACATCCGGACGGTCGCCATTCTTCCGTTCGACAACCAGACCACCGACCCCCAGCTGACGCAGCAGGTCTCGGACGCAGTCCGGGAGGCGTTCGAAAGCCGGCTCGGACTGCGGCTTGCGGGAGAGGCCACCGCCGACGCCGTGGTGCGGGGCGCCATCGTCAGCTATGAGCCCGAGATCGCGGTGTCCTTCCAGGCCGCCCAGGCACAGTTGGGCCAACAGGTTAACCGGAGGCTGGTGCGCCTGTCGCTCAACGTGGAGGTCTACGACCAGCGGGAGGGCCGGACGCTGTGGCAGCGTAACGGCCTCACGGTGGACGGCGAGTACGGCCCGGGCCAGCAAGCCGAGGGACGGCAGACCGCGCTCAAGAAGCTGGTGTCCGACATCGTGGATGGAGCCCAATCGCAATGGTGAGCGGGAGCCGCACGGGACTGGGCAGAGCGGGGAAGTCCAAGTTCGGCTGCGTGGTGACACTGCTGGTCGTGGCCGCCGTGCTCTACTACGGAGTGGGAGTCGTCAAGATCTATTTCCGCTACTTCGAGCTGCTCGATGAGATGAATCAGGCCGCTCAGCTGGGCCGGACGATGGATGACGCCACCATCGAGGCGCGGCTGCACGCCCAGATTGACTCGTTGGACGTTCCACCGCAGGCGCAGCAATTCACCATTCGCCGTTACGAGCGGCCCCCGGAGATCCGGATCAGCTCGTCCTACACGGAGACCGTGCAGCTCCCCTTTACGCACTACACGCTCCGTCTCAAGCCGGTGGCCCGCGCCCCGCTGTGATCGCCGCCCGGACATGACCCGACCCGATGGCCGCAACGCCCAAGCCCTGCGCCCCGTCACGCTGGAGCGGGGCGCCAATCCCTATGCCGAAGGCTCCTGCCTGGCCCGGATGGGCGGGACCCTGGTCTTGTGCACGGCCACGGTGGAGGAGGGCGTACCGGGCTGGCGGCGAGGGCGGGGTGAGGGATGGCTGACGGCCGAATACGCCATGCTGCCGCGCAGCACCCAGCAGCGCACCGCCCGGGAGCGATCCGGCCCGGGGGGCCGGACCCATGAGATCCAGCGCTTGATCGGGCGCAGCCTGCGGGCGGCGCTCTCCACGTTCCGCTTCGGGGAGCTCACCATCAAGATGGACTGCGACGTGCTCCAGGCCGACGGCGGCACCCGGACGGCGGCCATCACCGGCGCCGCCGTGGCCCTGGCAGACGCCTGCGCCTGGCTGGCCGGCCGCTACCAGGTGCCGGACCCCTTTGGGACGCTGGTAGCCGCGGTGTCGGTGGGGATCGTGGACGGCGAGCCGCGACTGGACTTGTGCTACGAGGAGGACCGGACGGCCGAGGTGGACGCTAACGTGGTCACCTTGTACCCGGACCGGTACGTGGAAGTGCAGGCCACGGGGGAAAGCGCATCCTTTGCGGGGGACCAGCTCGATCGCCTGTTGTCGCTGGCCCAGGAGGGCATAACGCGCCTGTTCGCCGAGCAGCGGCGGGTGCTGGGACGGTGAAGCCCCCGCTGCTGGTGGCGACGCGGAGCGCCGGGAAGCGTCGAGAGATCGCGGCGATTCTGGCGGGGTGCCCCTATCAGGTGGTGTTCCCCGACGACGTGGGGCTCCCCGAGCGGGCGGCGGAGGCGGGCCTGGAAACGGCGGACTCGTTCGAAGGCAACGCCAAGCGCAAGGCCGAGTACTTCGCGCACCTCTCGGGGTTGCCCACGGCGGCCGACGATTCCGGCCTGGAGGTGTTCGCCCTGGGCGGGCAGCCCGGCGTGCGCTCCCGGCGGTTCGCCATGCACTCGGGACCGCCGGAGGGCCAGGACGCGGCCAACAACGCCGAGTTGTTGCGCCGGCTCGCGGGCGCCTCGCAGGCTCGCCGCAAGGCGCGGTACCGGTGCGTGGTGGTCTATCTCGCCCGGCCGGGAGCCGTCCCCATGACCTTCGAGGGCACCTGCCTGGGCTCCATCGCCGAGGCCCCCCGGGGGACGGGCGGGTTCGGCTACGACCCGCTGTTCCTCTCCGACGACCTGGGCAAGACATTCGGGGAAGCCGCGCCGGAAGAGAAGCATGCGGTGAGCCACCGGGGGCGGGCGTTCCGAGCGTTCGGGCAATGGCTCGCCAGCCACGCCTCCTAACGCCACCTCCTCCCGGGCGGGCCACCCGGCTAGATTGCGTGCCGTTCAGCCGTCGCTCCGGGGCGTGGCGCAGGCCGGTAGCGCGCCTGGTTTGGGACCAGGAGGTCGCCGGTTCAAATCCGGCCGCCCCGACTTGCGACGGAGCCTTCCGCAGCCGAAACTAGGGAGCCCCCCCAGCCAGGAGCGGCCGGCCTCTTCATGACGGTGAGCCCACCTGTGGCAGCCGAGTCCACGACCCGCCAGGTCACCTGCGCCAATCGGCCCTACGTGATCCGACGATTCGGGGACGGTGTATTCGCGGTGTATGATGACACGGGGAGGCTGCTCGCCGGGTGGCCCCTGACCGCGCTGTGGCCGGACCAGCCGCTCACGGACAAGGCCGACGAAGACTGGTGCAACCTGATCCGCGCCATTTACGCGCATTGAGCACCGGTCCCAACAGGGCGCCGCGTGCTTGCGCAACCGTTCGTGCTCAATGAGCTTGCACACTTGGCGCCCGTAGCTCAGGTGGACAGAGCAACGGCCTTCTAAGCCGTGGGTCGGAGGTTCGAATCCTCCCGGGCGCACCTGCGGCAACACCACCCCGACAAGCGTTCGACAGATCGGAGAGTGCCTTTGCCACGGATCCGCGTGGTCCTGATCGCGTGCGTGTCACTGGGGGTGAGCGCCTGGCCCGCGCAAAGCCGGGCCCTTCTCGTCGCCGCCACTGCGGTGCAGGGCCAGCAGCCGGCGCCCCAGGAGGCCCACGCGGCCGACCCCGCCTATGCCCGGGACGGCCGGCTGGCGGTGAGCGTCGCCGGTGACCTCTGGATCCGGTCCGCCGGCGATGCGGCCACGTGGTTCCAGCTCACCTCCGGCTTGCCCATGGACGTGGAGCCGGCCTGGACAGCGGACGGTTCCGCGGTGGTCTTTGCCTCGGATCACAGCGGGACGTTCGATATCTGGCGCGTGGGCGTCGGCTCCGCGGGGCCGGCGGGCGAGCCCCAGCGCCTCACCAGCGGGACCGAGTCGGAGAGCCAGCCCACGGTGAGCCCCTCCGGCGAAATCATCTTCGTCCGCGGCACAGGGCCCATGGCGCGCCTGGTGCGGCGCGGGCCGGACGGCACCGAGACAGCCCTGACCAAAGGCAGAGACGGGGCGGAGAGGTGGCCTCGCTACAGCCCGGACGGCCGGCGGGTCGCCTACGTCACTGCGGCGTCCCAAGGAGGGACCCTCCGCGTTCTCTGGCTCGACGGCGACTCCACGACCGTGGTGCTGCGTCGCGCGGCGGAACGGCCCACCTGGTCCCCGGGCGGAGACCGCCTGGTGTTCGCCACCCGCAGGGGGACCTCCGGAACCTGGGTCACACCCCTGGACGGTGCCTACGTCAACCTGGTGACCGGCACCGCCGGTGCCACGGCCTGGGCGCCGCAGGGAAGCACGCTGGCCCTGGCCGAGTTGCTCCCGGGGGACGCCGGCTACAACGGCGACCCCAACCGTGTGGGAGACCGCGAGCTGGCCGGTGATTACCCAGGTTCAACCCGTCTCTGGTTCGTCGCCGCCCCGCAACCTCCCGATACCGCCCCGCGGTCCTCGGCAGCCGTGCCGCGCGACCGCGACTCGGCCAACGGGGAGGCCTTCGACCGGATGTGGGAGCGCACCGCCAAGACCTATTTCTCACACTCAGGCGACGCGCCGCGGTTTGCCCGCTGGGAGCTGCTCCGCGCCACCTATCGGCCCCGCGCGGTGGCGGCTCGGACCGATTCGGAGCTCGCCTCCGTGCTGCATCAGATGTGGAACGAGCGGCCCCGCTGCGCCGGCCCGCGGTGGGCCAGGCGGCGGTATCGAGCGCCAGCCCTCTCGCCACCGCGGCGGGCCTGGAGATCCTGCGGAAGGGCGGCAACGTGGTGGATGCCGCGGTCGCCGTGTCGTTCGCCCTGGGCGTGGTGGAACCGGACGCCAGTGGCCTCGGGGGATACGGGCAGATGCTGGTGTACCAGGCAGGCGCTCCCGCCCCGGCGCTCATCGAGTTCATGACGCGGCTCCCGGACGAGGCCGGGTTGACCAACGGCACGTCGCCGGGCGGCGGTTACCCGGATGATGGCCCGGTGCTCGCCAACGTGCCGGGCACCCTGGCAGGGATGCGCCTTGCCTGGGAGCGGTACGGCAGCGGCCGGATCGCCTGGGCCGATCTCGTCGGCCCGGCGATGCGGGCGGCGGAGAACGGATTCCCCGTGAGCGACGGCCTGGCCACCACGCTGCAAGTCGAGCGCGAGCACTTCCTCAAGTATCCCGGCAGTCGCGCCTTGTTCTTCCCCCATGGGGAGCCGCTCAAGCCGGGAGAGACGCTCCGCAACCCCGACCTGGCGCGGACGCTCAAGGCCATCGCCGACAGCGGTCCCGGCATCTTCTACCACGGGGGTATCGCGCGGCAGGTGGTCCAGGATCTGCGGGGGCAGGGCAACGCAATGCGGCTCACCGACCTGGCGCGCTACTACGCGGCCGAGCGGGAGCCGGTCTCGGGGACCTACCGGGGCTACAGCATCTTCTCCAGCGCCCCTCCCAGCGCGGGCGGCGCCACGCTCGTGGCCCAACTCAATCTCCTGGAGCAGGTGCCGGATCCCGAACCCTACCCGGAGAACCCGGCTGCGCTCCACGCCATGATCGAGGCCTGGAAGCTGGTCCCCTCGGCCCGGGACCGCATCGCCGACCCCGGTCTGTGGCCGGTGCGCACCGAGGCCTTCGTCAGCAAAGACTCCGCTCGCGCAAGGTGGAGGTGCTTCCGTCCCGATCGCGCCCTCAGCACCCGGGACCTGCAGGGTGACATGCCGCGATGCGCGGAGGCCGGCGCCGGACCCGGGGCGCCCCCGGGTGAAGCGTGCGTCCCGGGCGTGGGGGCCCACTGTCACCAATCGGGCACCACCGCGTTCGTGGTGGCCGACGCTGCGGGCAACGTGGTGGCGGTGACCCAGACGCTGGGCACCTGGGGCGGGAGCTTCTACGTGACGCCGGGGCTGGGGTTCGTGTACAACGACAAGCTGGGCTCCTATGGAGACGACCCGGCGGCGTACGGGGCGCGGCTGCCCAACGCCCGTCACGGATCCACCCTGGCACCCACCATCGTGCTGAGCGGATCCGGATCCAACCACCGGGCTGTGCTTGGGACGGGGGCCGCCGGGAACGCGTGGATCACGTCGGCGGTCTACGCCATCGTGACCGGTGTCATCGATCAGCAACTGGACCCGCAACATGCGGTTGAGCTGCCGCGGTTTCTGCTGTCGGGGCGGCGGGCGGGAGCGGGGACGGGGGACGGATATCCGGTGCAGGTGGAGTCCAGTCTGGCTCCCGAGGTGGTGCAGCAGCTCACCCTGATGGGCGACGAGCTGCAGCCCATTTCGCTGCCGGGGGAGTTACGGATGGGGTATGCGGCGGCGGTGCTGGTGGGGAGGGGGAGGGTCACCGCTGCTGCAGACCCGCGACGGTCCGGCACCGCAGGGGCGATCGGCTGCGGGAAGAACGAGGCGGAGGGCTGCCAACTTGATAGTTACCCCCGGTAACCCCGGCAGACTGGGGTCCAGGCCGGAGTTTCCGTCAGGCTCTGCAAACGGGGCAATGGCAAGCCCTTGACCGGAGCTGATATGAGGTCTACCATTCTATGCTTGCCGGGAATTTGACGTACTGTTTCCGGCCCTGCTCTTTGACAACTGACGGTTGGAGACGTGAGGAGTGCGGTCCCGTTAGTAACGGTGAGTGGTCGGACATTCGCCGTGAGGGATTGAAGACTCCGAAAAGTAGTCCGGACGACCTAGTCGTTCGGTTCAGAGCTACAGTCGAATTCTCTCTCGGAGAGTTTGATCCTGGCTCAGGACGAACGCTGGCGGCGTGCCTAACACATGCAAGTCGTACGGGACCTGGGGGCAACTCCAG
>Ga0153915_10000816_pt1 | contig 28818 bp, 22 predicted proteins | sample Opewatmetagenome_2_FD_107003 | JGI IMG/M metagenome (GOLD analysis project Ga0153915, IMG submission 107003) | Freshwater wetland microbial communities from Ohio, USA - Open water 3 Core 3 Depth 3 metaG | ecosystem: Environmental > Aquatic > Freshwater > Wetlands | place: USA: Ohio, Lake Erie...
AACCGGCAGTTGAACTCGATGACCGCCGGGGTGCCGTCCGGCTGGATCATGAGTCCGGCGTACAGCACGCCGCGGTAGGGTGCCCCAACGTCGGCCAGCGCCCGCAGCGTGGGCAGGATCACCTCCCGCTCGACGCGGTCGAGCAGCGCCGGGGTCGCGATCGACACAGGCGTGTACGCCCCCATCCCGCCCGTGTTCGGGCCGGTGTCGCCCTCGCCCAGTCGCTTGTGGTCCTGTGCCGAGGGCAGCAGCACCGCCCGCTCGCCGTCGGTGAGCGCGAAGACCGACAGCTCCTCACCCTCGAGAAACGACTCGACCACGACCTCCCGGCCGGCCGCGCCGAACCGGCCGTCGAACATCGCACGCGCGGCGTCCGCGGCCTCGCGCCGGGTGGCGCAGACCACCGCTCCCTTGCCCGCGGCGAGCCCCGACGCCTTCACGACCAGGGGCTCGGCGTGGGCGCCGATGTACCGCAGCGCGGCCTCCGGGTCGGTGAACGACCGCGCGGTGGCGGTGGGGACGCCGGCATCCTGCATCAGCGCCTTGGCGAATGCCTTGGAGGCCTCGATCCGCGCCGCCGCCGCCGAGGGGCCGAACACCGGCCGGCCGGCCGCCGCGAGCCGGTCGGCGAGCCCCGCGGCGAGCGGCGCCTCGGGACCCACCACCGTCAGGTCGATACGGTGCGTGCGGACGGCCTCGAGCAGGGCCGTCTGGTCGTCGGCGGAGACCGGCAGGTTGGTCGCGACGGCGGCGGTGCCCGGGTTTCCGGGGGCGCAGAACACCTGCGCCGACCGTGCGAGGACCCAGCAGAGCGCGTGCTCCCGGCCCCCGCCGCCGACGACCAGGACCCTCACTTCGGCTTGGTTTCCTTGAAGGCGGCCGCGAACGCGCTGGCCGCGCGCTTGGCGGCTTCCGCCACCTCGACCGCCACGTCGCGCGCCTCCTTCACATAGTGGCTGGCCGCGTCGCCCAGGTCGTCGGTGTAGGGCCGCTGCTGCTGCTCGGCGCCCCGATGCGGGTAGTCACCGGCCAGCACCTTCGCGTAGGTACCGCCCTCGACCCAGCGCTTGAGCTCGGCCGCGCGCAGCGTGTTGAACGGATGGGTCATGGAGAGCGTGTTCAGGATCTTGTAGATCGCGTCCAGCGGCCCGCCGCTCGCCTCATATTCCTTTGCCTGCTCGAGGAACGCGGCGAGATCCATGTCCTTCATTGAACCCCCGCCCGCGAACTTGAGGAACAGGCGCATGGACGCGGCCTCGTCCTGGCTGGCGAGCAGGCCGGTCCGATCGGCGGACAGCTCGCTCTTCCGGTACCACTCCAGCAGGGCGAGCTTGATGGGCAGCAGGGCGATGCCCGCGAGGAACGGCAGGTTCTGGAATCCCAGCTCCAGCAGCAGGACCGTGATGGTGCGGTACAGCGCGTGCCCGCTCATCACGTGCCCCAGCTCGTGGCCGATCAGCACGCGCAGCTCGTCGTCGTCGAGCAGGGCGACGGCCCCCGAATTGAGCACGATGAACGGATGCTCGAAGCCCACGGCCCCGGCGTTCACCATGGGGGTCTGGGTGACATAGAGCTCGGGCTGGTCCGGCCAGTCCATCGTGGTGCAGGCTTCGCCGAGCAGGGCGTGCAGCCGGGCGAACTGTTGCGGACCGCAACGCACGGCGTTCGCCTGGAACAACAGCCGGATCCCGCGCTCCCCAAAGAACCCGAAGATCCGCTTCACCGCCTCGTCGAAGCCGGGCACCTTGCGCAGGGCGTTCAGCGCCGCGCGGTCGGCGGGGTGCTCCCACGCGTCCGGGGCGATCTGGGTGAGGACTACGCGCGACTCGCTCATGCCTGCCTCCGCATGCTGTGGACGATCGACGCCGTGGGACTCTTACCCGACCGTACGGCGGGCCGCGAGCCGGGTTTCACGGCCCCGCGTCCGTGCGGGCGAGCGCCTGGTCGAGGTCCGCGAGCAGGTCATCGGTGTCTTCCACTCCCACGGAGAGCCGCACCAGACCGTCTGTCAGACCCATGGCGTCGCGCATCTCGCGCGGGACGCTGGCGTGCGTCATCGACGCCGGGTGGCCGATCAGGCTTTCCACCCCACCCAGCGACTCGGCCAGGGAGAACAGCGTCACCGACTCGACGAGACGTCGCGCCCGGTCCAGCGAGCCCAGCTCCAGGGAGATCATGCCGCCGAACCCGCGCATCTGGCGGCACGCCAGCGCGTGCTGCTCGTGAGTCGGGAGCCCGGGGTAGTACACCTTCCGCACCGCGGGGTGCTGCGCCAGGAAGGCGGCGATCGTCCGGCCCGACGCGTCGTGCTGCCGCATGCGCAGCGCCAGGGTCTTGGTGCCGCGCAGCGTGAGCCAGCAGTCCATCGGGCCCGGGACGGCGCCGGCGGCGTTCTGCAGGAATCCCAGCTGCTCGGCGAGATCGTCGCGCGACGTGACCACGACTCCGCCGACCATGTCGCTGTGGCCGTTGAGGTACTTCGTGGTCGAGTGCACCACGAGATCGGCGCCGAACGGGATGGGGTTCTGGAAGTAGGGCGTCGAGAACGTGTTATCGACCGCGAGCAGCACGCCGCGCGCGCGGGCCCACGCCCCGACGGCGGCGAGGTCCGTGAGCCGCATCATCGGATTGGTCGGGGTCTCGACGAAGATCAGGCGGGTGCGGTCGGTGGCGGCGGTCTCGATCGCCGCGACATCGCGCGTGTCCACGAAGGTGAACGTCAGGCCGAGGCGGGCGAACACACGCTGCATCAGGCGGTGGGTGCCGCCATACACGTTCTCGCCGCAGATCACGTGATCGCCGGCCGAGAGCAGCTTGAGGACGGCGTCCGTCGCCGCCAGGCCCGAGGCCCACGCGAAACCGTAGCGGGCGCCTTCCAGCGCGGCCAGGTTCCGCTCCAGGGCATCCCGCGTCGGGTTGCGCGTGCGGGCGTATTCGAATCCCTTGTGGCGGCCGAGACCCTCCTGCACGTATGTCGAGGTCTGGTAGATCGGCGTCATGATGGCGCCGGTCGTGGGGTCGGGGGCCTGACCGGCGTGGATCGCTCTGGTCGCGAAGCCATGCCGGAGATCGTCGTCGGAGGCGCGGGCCATAAGCTCGTGGGATCGGGGCTCCGGGAACCTAGCTCCGCGGCGCGGAGGGCGGCAAGCGATCGCCTTGAAGCCGGTCGGGCGGACCGCTACGTTCTCGCGATGCCTGTGCACGCCCTGGTGCGCTGTCTGGTGGTCGAGGACAGCGAGTCGCTGCGCACCGCCGTGGTGCGGGGCCTCACGCTGATGGGCTGCGAGTGCCGGCAGGCGGCGTCCGGGCGCGAGGCGCTCGCGGCCCTCGCGCGCGACCCCGACATCGATGTCGTGATCTCGGACATCCGGATGCCGGAGCTCGACGGCGTCCAGTTGCTGGCGGCCGTGCGCGAGCGGTACCCCGACACGGCGGTCGTGATGCTGACCGGCGTGGCCGATGTCGACACGGCGGTCGAGTGTCTCCAGGCGGGGGCCTACGACTACATCGTCAAGCCGTTCCAGCTCGTGCAGCTCCACATGCGCATCCAGCACGCCCTCGAGAAGCGGCGCCTGACGCTGGAGAATCGGCGCTACCAGGCGCATCTGGCCGAGCTGGTGCAGCACCAGGCGGCCCGGATCGATGAGCTGTTTCTCGAAGGCATCCAGTCCATCGTCCACGCCCTCGAGGCGAAAGACGGCTACACGCAGGGGCACTCGGCGCGGGTGGCCGAGTACGCGGTAGCGACCGCCCGCCAGCTCGGCCTCGAGGCGGAGCTGATTCAGCTGATCGAGCTCGGCGCCGAGCTGCACGATGTGGGCAAGATCGGCGTCGACGACGCGATCCTCCATCGGGCCGGACCCCTGACGCCCGACGAGTACGAGCACGTGCAGCAGCACACCGTGATCGGCGCCCGGATCCTGCAGCCACTGCTCAAGAACGCGAAGCCGGCGCTCGATATCGTGCGGTCGCATCACGAACGGCTCGACGGCGGCGGTCTGCCCGATGGGCTGCGCGGCGACGCCATTCCGATTCACGCGCGGCTCGTCGCCGTGGTGGACGCGTTCGACGCGATGACCACGGCCCGATCGTATCGGGCCGGCATGACGCCAGTGGAGGCGATGACCGAGCTGCGGGCGAACGCCGGTCGGCAGTTCGACGCCCGGGCAATCGACGCGTTCGCGGCGGCCTACCCCGGCCTGGCGGGGCTGCCCATCGCGACGCCGCCGCCACACCCCCGCGCGTTCTCGGGCCGCGTGTCGGGGGCCGTCCCGGTGCCCGGAGAGCTGCGATGACCGCGTCCGGCGGCAGCGCGACGCTCATGGTGTCCGTTTCCGGCGTGCGCGGCATCGTCGGCAAGGACCTCACGCCCGAGGTCGTGGCGCGGTACGCCGCGGCGTTTGGCGGGATCGTCCGCGCCGCGGGACGCCCGGTGGTGGTGCTGGGGCGCGACGCCCGCACGTCGGGTGCGATGCTGGCCGCCGCCGCCCGCGCGGGGCTGCAGGCGGCGGGCTGCGAGGTGATCGACTGCGGCCTGGTGCCCACGCCCACGGTGCAGCTCGCGGTCGAGCATCACGGGGCCGGTGGCGGCATCGTCGTCACGGCGAGCCACAACCCGATCGAATGGAACGCGCTCAAGTTCGTGGGGTCGGATGGGCTGTTCCTCGACGGGGAGGCCGCGGCGCGCCTGTGGACGGCGGCAGCCGGCGCGATTCCCTACGCGGACTGGGCGGGGCTGGGCGGGCTGACCGAGGATCGCGAGGCGGTGCGGCGGCACCTGGACCGGGTGCTGGCACTGCCCGTCGTGGACGTCGCGGCCATCCGGCGGCGCCGCTACACGGTGGCGCTGGACTGCGTGCGCGGCGCGGGCGGCACGATCATGCCGCAGCTGCTCGAGGCGCTGGGCTGCTCGGTCGTGGCGATGGACGTGGAGACCGACGGGCTGTTCCCCCGCCCGCCGGAGCCGGTGCCCGCGAATCTCGCGCCATTGGGCGATCTCGTGCGGCGCTCGGGCGCCGCGCTCGGCGTGGCGGTCGACCCCGACGTCGACCGGCTGGCGATCGTGGACGAGCGCGGCACGGCGATCGGCGAGGATTACACGCTCGCGTTCGCGGTCGAGACCGTGCTGCGGCGCGCGCCCGGTCCGGTGGTCGTGAACCTCTCGACGTCGCTCGTCGTGGATGACGCCGCGCGGCCGTTCGGCGCGACGGTGCAGCGGGCGCCCGTGGGCGAGGCGAACGTCGCGCGGGCGATGCAGGCGGCCGGTGCCGTTGTGGGAGGCGAGGGGAACGGCGGCGTCATGCTCCCCGCGCTCCACGTCGGGCGCGACGCGCCGCTCGCGGCGGCCCTGGTGCTCGATCTCCTGTCGTCCGGGACGGCGCCGGTTTCCGCCCGCGTCGCGGCGCGTCCGCGGTACGCGATCGTCAAGGCGAAGGCGCCGCGCGGGCCGAACCTCGTGCACGCGTACGACGCGCTCGCGCGTCGCTTCGGGGATGCCTCCGTGGATCGCCAGGACGGGCTGCGGCTCGCGTGGCCCGACCGGTGGCTGCACGTGCGTCCCTCCGGGACCGAGCCGATTGTGCGACTGATCGCGGAGGCCCCGGGCACGCGCGCCGCGGAGGAATTGATCGCCGCCGGTCGGGCCGCGCTGGACCGGAGGGCGGGGGAGGGTGGCGACTGATGTGCGGCATCGTGGGATACGTCGGACCGCGGCAGGCCGCGGCCATCGTGCTCGAGGCGCTGAAGCGGCTCGAATACCGCGGCTACGATTCCGCGGGCGCGGCCGTGGTGGAGGACGGGACGCTCACCGTCGAGAAGGCGGTCGGGCACATCGCGGCCCTCGAGCGGCAGCTTGCCGGTCGCGTCCTGCCCGGACGGGTGGCGATCGCGCACACGCGGTGGGCGACGCACGGCGCGCCCACCGAAGCGAACGCGCATCCGCACACGGACTGCGGCGGCACGATCGCTTTGGCGCACAACGGCATCATCGAGAACGCCGACGCGCTGCGCGCGCGCCTGGTGGAACGCGGTCATCGGTTCCGGTCCGAGACCGACACGGAGGTCGTGGCGCACCTGATCGAGGAGGTGTATCGCGACTCGCTCGCCGACGCCGTGATCGCGGCGCTGCGCTCGATCGAGGGCACGTACGGCCTCGCCGTCGTGTCGACCCGCGAGCCCGGCACCATCGTGGCGGCGCGCATGGGCTCGCCGATCCTCATGGGGATCGGCGACGGCGAGCACTTCGTGGCGTCGGACGCGGCGGCCGTGCTGGACCACACCCGCTCCGTGATCTATCTCGACGACGGCGAGGTCGCGGCGCTGCGCGCCGACGGCTATCGCATCGTCGATCGCGCCACCGCGCCGGTCGAGAAGGCGATCCGCACCATCGAGTGGGACCTCGGTGTGGTGGAGCGGGGCGGCCACGCGCACTTCATGCTCAAGGAGATCATGGAGCAGCCCGAGAGCATCGCGAACACGTTGCGCGGGCGCCTGCTCGAAGACTACGGCGGGGCCCATCTGGGCGGTCTCAACCTGTCCGAGGGCGAGCTGCTCGACATCGATCGCATCGTGCTCACGGCGTGCGGGACCTCGTGGCACGCCGCGCTGATCGGCGAGTACCTGCTCGAGGAGCTGGCGCGCATCCCGTGCGAAGTCGAGTACGCCTCCGAGTTCCGTTATCGCAACCCGCTGGTGGACGAAAGCACGCTGGTGATCGGCATCTCGCAGAGCGGCGAGACCGCCGACACGCTGGCGGCGATCCGGGAAGCCCGGCAGCGGGGCGCCCGGACGCTCGGCGTCGTGAACGTGGTCGGCTCGACGATCGCGCAGGAAGTCGACGGGGGCATCTACCTGCACGCCGGTCCCGAGATCGGTGTCGCGAGCACCAAGGCGTTCACGTCGCAGGTCGTGGCGCTGGCGTTGTTCACGCTCTACATCGGCCGGCTGCGCGCGCTGTCAGTCCTGCAGGGCCGGGAGCTCGTACGGGCGCTGCGCCGGCTTCCGGAGCAGGTCGCGCAGGTGCTGGCGCGGGGGCCCGAAGTGCAGGAGATCGCGGAGCGGTTCGTGCGGGCGCCCAACGCGCTGTATCTCGGTCGCGGGTACAACTTCCCGGTCGCCCTCGAGGGCGCGCTCAAGCTGAAGGAGATCTCCTACGTCCACGCGGAAGGCTACCCCGCCGCGGAGATGAAGCACGGCCCGATCGCGCTGATCGACGACATGATGCCGGTGGTGGTGGTGGCCCCGCGCGACGGGACCTACCCGAAGATCGTGTCCAACGTGCAGGAGGTGAAGGCCCGCGGCGGACGCGTGATCGCGGTGGTCACCGAAGGCGACGACGAGATCACGCGCCTGGCGGACCACGCGATCGCGATCCCCGACACGCTCGATCCCCTCACCCCGATCCTCAGCGTCCTGCCGTTGCAGATGCTGGCGTACGACATCGCGGTGCGGCGGGGCTGCAACGTCGACAAGCCCCGCAACCTCGCCAAGTCCGTGACCGTCGAATGAGGGTGGTGCTCCAGCGCGTCGCCCGGGCCGCCGTGCGGGTGGACGGGCGGGTGGTGGGCGAGATTGGGCGCGGCGTCCTCGTGCTCGCCGGGTTCACGGCGGGCGACACCGCCGACACGGTGGCCTGGATGGCCGACAAGATCGCCGGCCTCAGGGTGTTCCCCGACGACGACGGCAAGATGAACCGCTCGCTGAACGAGATCGGCGGGGCCGCGCTCGTGGTCTCGCAGTTCACCCTGTACGGGGACGCCCGCAAGGGCCGGCGGCCCTCGTTCGTGGATGCCGCGGCGCCCGCCGTCGCCGAGCCGCTGTACGGGGGGCTCGCCGACGCGCTCGCGGCGCACGGCATCCCCGTGGCGCGCGGCGTGTTCGGCGCGGTGATGGCCGTCGAGCTGGTGAACGACGGACCCGTCACGCTGATCCTCGAGCGATGATCGTGCTCGCGTCCGGCTCGCCGCGCCGGACCCAGCTCCTCGCCATGCTGGGGATCGCTCACGAGGTGGATCCGGCGCACGTGGACGAGGCGGCGTTGCCCGGCGAAGCCCCGGTGGCGATGGCCGCGCGGCTGGCGCGGGCCAAGGCGCTGGAGGTCGCGGCGCGGCACCCGGGCCGCGACGTGCTCGCCGCCGACACTGTCGTCGTGCTCGACGGCGCGATTCTCGGGAAGCCCGCGTCGCCGGCGGAGGCGGAGCAGATGCTCGCCCGGCTCGCGGGGCGGGAGCACCGGGTCGTCACGGCGGTGGCGGTCGCGCGGGACGGGCGCGTGTGGGAGCGGCACGACGAGACCCGCGTGTGGTTCCGACCGCTGGACGACGCGACGATCCGCGCCTATGTGACGACTGGCGAACCGCTCGACAAGGCGGGGGCCTACGGGCTGCAGGGATTGGGCGCGGTCCTGGTGGAGCGGATCGAAGGGGATTGCTTCGGGGTGATCGGGCTGTCGCTCCGTCTGGTGGTGGAACTGTTGGCGGACGCGGGGCGTCCCTATCGCTTCACGCGGTAGACGGGGACGGCCTTCGCCTTGCCCTTGAGCTCGATCGGGTCGAGCGCCTCGAGCGGCGGGAGCGCCCGCAGCGCCCGCATGAACGGCTCCGAGATCAGGATATCGCCGGGGCCGGCCTTGGAGCAGAGGCGCGACGCGACGTTCACCGCGTCGCCGATGACCGTGTACTCCAGCCGCTGCTCGCTCCCGATGTTGCCGGCGAACACCTCGCCGAAGTTGATCCCGATGCCGATCTCGACCCGCTCCCGCCCCTCGGTCTCCCACTTGGCGTTGAGGTGGCCGAGCAGCTCCTGCATCTCGAGTGCCGCCCGCATCGCCCGCTCGGCGTCGTCCTCGTGGGCAATCGGCGCGCCCCACAGCGCCATGATCGCGTCGCCCATGAACTTGTCGAGCGTGCCGCCGTGCTTGAACACGACCTCCACCATCTCGGTGAAGTACTCGGTAAGCAGGTGCGCGATCTGGTCCGGCAGCATCCGCTCCGACATCGGTGTGAAGTCGCGGATGTCGCTGAAGAAGACGACCACCGGCCGCTTCGCGCCGCCGAGTTGCACGACACCTTCCTGACTGGCGATCTGCTGGGCCACGTTCGGGGCGAAGTAGCGCTGGAAGTTGGACAGCACGACGGCCTCGCGCCGCACCCGCTCGGTGAGCTGGCCGTTCTCGATCGCCACGGCCGCGATTCCGGAGAACGCGATCAGGAAGTCGAGGTCCTCGTCGGTGAACGAGTTCGTGGCGGACAGGTTGTCCACGTAGATGATGCCGAGGACCTTCGCCTCGCGACCCATCAGCGGCGCGCACATCGCGCTCCGCACGCTCTGCATCACGATCGACTGGCCCTTGAACCGCTGGTCGGTGGCCGCGTTGTCCGTGAGGATCGCCAGGCGCTCCTCGACGGCCTTTTGCGCGATCGAGCGTGGCACGTGCCGGCTGCCGCCGCCGGCGCCGCCGTCGGCGAGTCGGGTGCGCGACACCCGGGGGATCAGCTCGCCGGAGCCCGGCTCGACCATCAGGATCGAGACGCGGTCGACGTTCATCACCTGGAACGTGATGTCCACCACCTTGTTGAGCAGCTTGTCCACGTCCTGGTGGCGGGACAGCTCCTTGGAGATGTCGAGCAGCACGGCGAGCCCGCGCGCGCGGCGCTCTTCGCGCGACGCGCCTTCGACCTTGAGCGGCGCCGCCCCGCTCGGCCGCTGGCCGGTCGCCAGCGGCGTGTCGGCCAGCGGCACGCGGCGCACGATGGTGGCGCCCGGGGGCGCCGCGGCGAACGACCGGTCCACGGCGGGCTGTGCCGCGGACGGCGTCACCTCCCGCACGTGGAACGCGACCTTCCCGAACGTGACGACGTCGCCGTCGACGGCGAGGCCCTCGGTGACGCGCGAGCCGTTGAGGAACGTCCCGTTGCTGGAGCCGAGGTCCCGGACCTGGACGCCGTTCGGCGCCAGCGTGAGCTCGGCGTGCCGCCGCGAAATCGTCGGGTCGTAGATCGGGACGTCGCTGGTGGCGGCGCGACCGACCAGGACCGCCACGCCGACGGACAGATTGACCGTTTGGGCGCCGGTCGTCGCAAACAGCTTGAAGGCTCTCACGCGGGTCTCTCTCGGCCCGGGAATATATCCGCCCCCGGGCCTCGCTGCGACGCCATCGCGAGCGCGGTCAGCACCGCCCGCGCCTTGCTCTCCGTCTCCGCAAGCTCCCGCTCCGGGTCGCTGTCGGCCACGATCCCGGCGCCGGCCTGGACGTGCGCCCGCCCGCCGCGCAGCACGGCGGTGCGGATCGTGATCGCCGTGTCCAGCGCCTCGGCGCCCCAGCCGAGGTATCCCACCGCGCCGGCGTACGGGCCGCGGCGGGTGGGCTCGAGGGCGTCGAGGATCTGCATCGCACGGACCTTGGGCGCGCCGGTCACCGTGCCGGCCGGAAAGCAGGCGCGGAGCGCGTGCTCGGCGTCGCAGCCGGGACGCAGCCGGCCGCGCACCTCGCTCACCAGGTGTTGGACGTGCGAGTAGCGCTCCAGCACGCGGTCGGCCGTCACCCGCACCGAGCCGAACTCGGCGACCCGGCCCACGTCGTTGCGGCCCAGGTCCACCAGCATGGCATGCTCGGCCAGCTCCTTGGGATCGGCCCGCAGCGCCTCGGCGAGGACGGCGTCCTCGGCGGGCGTCGCCCCCCGCGGCCGGGTCCCGGCGATCGGGCGGACCGTGATGTCGCGGTCCTCGACCCGGACGAGCACCTCCGGAGAGCTGCCCACGATGGCGAGGTCATCCAGCGCCAGGTGGTACAGGTACGGCGCGGGGTTCAGCAGGCGGAGCGCGCGGTACACCTCGAACGGCGCGGCCGGGCAGGCGACGTCCTGGCGGCGCGACAGCACACCCTGGAAGATGTCGCCGGCGCGGATGTGCCGCTGCACGGCGGCGACATCCCGCAGGAATCGCTCGGCCGGGTAGGGCGTATCCGGGACCGGGATCCCCGGCGGGCGCAGCGCGAGGGGCGCGAGGCGGGTCGGCTCGTCCAGCCGCCGCAGCAGCGCCGCGATCCGCTCCGACGCCGCGTCGTAGGCGCGGCGTGCCGCGGCTTCCGAGTCGTCGCGCACGGGCGGGCAGCTCGTCACGATGATCGCCCGCCCGAAGGCGTTGTCGAAGATGACGACCGTGTCGGCCAGCATGAAGACCGCGTCCGGCAGGCCGAGGTCGTCGTGCGGGGGATCGGGCAGCCGCTCGATGGTGCGTACGATGTCGTAGGCGAGATAGCCCACCGCGCCGCCGGTGAAGCGGGGGAGGCCGGCGAGCGGAGTCGCCCGTCGCGCGCGGAGCTCGGCCGCGAGATGGCTGATCGGATCCGGCGCCGGCCCCGCCGACTCCCATCCCGCCGTCGGGGTCCACCGCTCGACCCCACCGGCCCGATAGCGCCACACCAGGTTGGGCTCCGTGCCGAGGAACGTGTAGCGCGCCCAGCGCTCGCCCCCCACAAGCGACTCGAGCAGGAACCCGAACGGCGGCCGGTGCAACGCCGCGAAGGCGGCCACCGGCGTCAGCGCGTCGGCGCTGAACTCGCGGGCGACGGCCGCAACCCGTCCCGCGCGCGCGGCGGCGCGGAACTCCTCGTACGACGTGTCGCGGATCACCGCGCGGCGGCGAGCACGAACTCCCCGGGCGCGTCGATCGCGGCGCCGATCTCGTCCACGCCGGCGGGTGACGAGCCGCGCGCGATCCGCCAGCGACCCAGCGTGACCTCCTGCCAGACGTCGAGCGCCGCGAGATAGGCCTGCCGGTCGGCAAAGCTCGCGATCGTGTCGGCGACGCTGGGGTCGGCGTAGCGGCCGAACGAGAACGTCACGGACGGCGTGCTGCCGAGCGTGAACACCAGACCGCTCGGCGAGAGCGTGAAGCCGTAGCCGTCCGGCCGGGGCTCCACCGTGACGAGCAGCGAGTCGGTCACGCTGAGCGGGGTGCCGTTGAGCGACGACAGGCAGCCCGCCGGGAACTGCAGCTCGATGTACAGCGTGCTGAAGGCATCCGCGTGGCGGATCGCCTGGAAGACGGGCTTGGCGTTGTAGGCGTAGAACGTGAGAGGCAGCGGCGTGGGCGCGTTCGCCGCGAGCGGCAGCACCACGAGGTCGCTCGTCGGCACGGTCGTATCGCCCGGCGGGCCGATTTCCTGGCAGGCGACGAGCGCCGCGACGGCGAGCGCGCTTGCTGCCGCGACCAGGCGCCGTGATATTCCGCCGGGATGCCCCGTCCGCTCGCGCTCGCCGCGCTTCTGATCCTCGCGTCGCGCGGTGCGCTCACCGCCCAGTCCTGGAACGACAGCGCGACGCGCGCGCTCGTGGCCCGCGGCATCATGCGGCGCAGCGAGGCGACGAGCGGGCTCACGGACTACCGGGCGCGGGCGCATGGGTTCGTCTTCTTCCTGGCGCAGCTCGGGGACGAGGGCCTCAGCGAGGCTCCGCGGCTGGTCCGGTCGGACCAGCTCGAGTTGGAAGTTTACTGGAAGGCGCCGGGTGCCAGCAAGCAACGCATCATCGGCTGGCGCGACCGCGTCGATCTCCCGACCGACATCCAGTACCATCGCGACCACCTCGGCATCGTCCAGAACGGGTTCGGCGACCGGATCCGGCTGGGCGAGGGCGACGAGGTGCGGGACGTGCCCCATCCGCTGGCCCCGGATGGGTTCGGCAACTACGACTACGCGCTGGTCGATTCGCTCACCATCGGCCTGCCGGGGCGGTCGATCCGCGTCCACGAGGTCGCGTTCCGCCCCAGGGATTTCTCGCTGCCGCGCATCGTCGGCAGCCTCTATCTGGACGCCGACGACGGCGAGCTGGTTCAGCTCCGGTTCAGCTTCACCCGCGCCGCGTATCGGGACGACAGCCTGGAGGACATCACCATCCTCCTCGAAAACGGTCTGTGGGACGCGCGCTACTGGCTCCCCCGGCGCCAGGAGATCGAGATCCGGCGCCGCACCACTTGGCTCGACGTCCCCGCCCGCGGCATCATCCGCGGCCGCTGGGAGATCGACGACTACGCGCTCAACCAGGAGGTCCCGGACCGGACGTTTCTCGGCCCGGAGATCATCGCGACCCCGGCGGCCCGCGATTCGTTTCCCTGGAGGGAGCCGATCGGCGCGGCGATCGACGCGGTCCTCGGGCCGCAGCGCACCCTCCGGATGGACGACGTGCGGGACGAAGTGCGGCACCTCGCCGCCGGCCGGCCGCTCTCCGGCCTCCGGACGGTCGGCGTGTCGCTGCGGTCGTTCTCCGAGCTGCTGCACGTGAACCGGGTGGAAGGGCTGGCGACGGGAGTCGGCGCCTTCGTTCGGCCGGGCGGGGGTCCACTGTCGCTCCGCGGCTGGGTGTCGTTCGGCTTCTCCGACGAGCAGCTGAAAGGAGGAATCGAGTGGCGACACCAGGGGGATCGCTGGTGGGTCGGGGGACGCGCGGCCCGGGAGGTGCGTGACCTCGCCGATGAGCCGGTGATCTCGCCGATCGTGAACTCCGTGCTGGCGCAGGAGCTGGGGTACGACTTCGGCGACTACGTGCGCCTCGACCGGTTCGAGATCGAGCTGGGGAGCCGCGCCGTGGCCCTGCGCTTCGGCTACCACCGCACGGCGGGGCTCCCGGTGACCGCTGCGCCCGTGACCGGGACGTTCCGCCCCAATCCGCCCCTGGGGTCGGGCGACTGGGCCGTCGGGGCGCTCGAGGTCCGCGATCGCGGGGCGGGCGCGGCGGCCGGCGCGTGGACACACGGCGTGCTTGCGATCGAGACGGGCGTCGCACGCGACAGCGCGTACGCGCGGGTGCGGGCGGCGGGGCAGATGGCCGTGCCGGCCGGCGCGGGCGCGCTGGCGCTCGACGCGTGGGCCGGCTGGGGGTCGCCCCGCCTCGCGCCCCACCGGGCCTTCGTGCTGGGCGGCCGCGGCACGCTCGTGGGCGAGCCGTTCCGCCCCTACGGCGGGCGGGCCGCGGCCTGGGCGCGCGTCGCCTGGCGCGTGCCGATCCCGTTCCCCGCGATCCCGCTCGGCCCCTACGCGTCGACCGGCCAGCAGCTCGTGGTGGCGCCCTACGTGGCGGCCGGCTGGGTGGGGGTGCCGCTCGCCGGCCTGCCGTGGCGCGCCAGCGACGGCGTGCGGCCCGAGATCGGTCTCACGCTCGAGCTGTTCCACCGCCTGCTGCGCGTGGACGCCGGCTGGGGGGTCCGCGCGCGGCGTGTGGGCGTCTCGGTGGACCTGCGGCGCGAGCTGTGGCCGCTGCTGTAGCCGCCCGGTGGCTCCCCGAATCCTCCGCCGTTATTATGGTAAGACACGCATGCCTCCTACCAGCGAGCACCCCGGCGATGCCGGGAAGTCCTTCAAGGACGAGTGGATCACGGGCACGATCGAAGATCTGATCGGTCGTGAGAAGGTCCAGGCGCTGCGCACGTCCAAGAGCGCCGGCGAGACGCTGTGGGGGACCGTCGTCCAGGCGGCGGTGGCGAGCGACCAGCAGATTGTCGAGGCCTTGGCGGCGCGGTTCCGCCTCAAGGTCGCGGACCTGGGGCAGAGCGAGCGCGGGGCCCGGGATTTCGTGCCCGAGCCGATTGCCCGCCGGTATCACGTCCTGCCGATGCGGATCACCGACTCCTATCTCGAGATCGCCACGGCGAGCCCGTTCGACTTCGACTGCGAGAAGACGCTGGCGTTTGCCACGGGCCGCGAGGTGCGGATGCACCTGGCGAGCCCCAGCGCGATCCGCGACCGGATCGATGAGCTGTACCGTCCGGAGAATGTGATCGACAAGCTGCTCGAGGGGATGGATGCAGCGGAGGTCACGACCCTGGAAGAGCAGCAGGACACCGACGAGCTCACGGCCTCGGCCGAACAGGCGTCGCAGCGGCCGGTCGTGCGCCTCGTGGACCTGATTCTGTCGGAAGGCATCCTCTCGCGGGCCAGCGATATCCACATCGAGCCGGAGGAGGGCGGCGTGGCCGTCCGCTACCGGATCGACGGGGTGCTCCGTCAGGTGATGAAGGTGCCGCGCGCGGCGGGGCTGCCGCTCATCTCCCGCCTCAAGATCATCTCGTCGCTCGACATCGCCGACCGGCTGCGGCCGCAGGACGGGCGGGCCCGCGTAGCCGTCAACGGGACACCCGTGGATCTCCGCGTCTCGACGCTGCCCGCCTCGCTCGGCGAGAAGGTCGTGATCCGGATTCTCGATTCGCGGCGCACGGTGCTGTCGCTCGACTCGCTGGGCCTCACCGAGCAAGAGTCCGGCGAGATTCGCGCCCTGCTCGATAACCGCGACGGGATCATCCTCGTGACCGGCCCCACCGGCTCCGGCAAGACGACCACGCTCTACTCCGCGCTGCGTCACATCCAGAGCGAGGGCGTGAACATCGTGACGGTGGAGGACCCGGTCGAGTACCGCCTGGCGGGCATCGTCCAGGTCCAGGTGCACGAGAAGGCCGGCCTCACGTTCGCGTCCGCCCTGCGGTCGATCCTGCGGCAGGATCCCGACGTCGTGCTGGTGGGAGAGATCCGCGACCGCGAGACCGCGCAGATCGCGGTGCAGGCGTCCCTGACGGGGCACCTCGTGCTCGCGACGCTGCACACCAACGACGCGCCCAACGCGGTCACGCGGCTGGTGGACATCGGGGTCGAGAGCTTCAAGATCGCGACGGCGGTGCGCGGCGTGGTGGCGCAGCGCCTGATGCGGCGGCTCTGCCCGTCGTGCAAGGAGGTCTGGGTCGAGTCGATCCCGCCCAAGATGCATCGCTGGATTCCGCGGGACACGCCGCTGTACCGCGCGGTGGGGTGCCCCGAGTGCGCGATGACCGGCTTCCGCGGCCGGTTCTCGATCATCGAGGTGCTGCGGGTGACCGCCGAAGTGGAGCGCCGGATCGGCCAGAACGTTACGGCGGACAAGATCGCCGAGGCCGCGCGGGCGGCCGGCATGCACACGATGTGGGAGAGTGGGCTGGAGCACGTGCTCCGGGGCGACTCGACGATCGACGAGCTGCTTCGTGTCGTGGACATGCCGCAGGAGGACGAGAACCTGGAGCGGCGGCGCTCCGGCCCGAAGCCGAGGCTCGAACCGCCGGCGGGCGGGGCGGACGCGTCGGCCCGGCGCGACGCGCCCCCGCCCGAGCCCAGGCCCGAGCGCGCCGCTGCCGAAGCCCACCCGGGCTTCGGCGCGTTCGAGCTGCTCGAGGAGGAGTTGATGGCAGGGCTCGGCCAGGAGGACGGGGCCGCGCCCGCCCCCGCGCGCGCTTCGGTGCCGACGGCACCGCGCCCAGGCGGCGCCAAGGTGCTCCTCGTCGACGACGAAGACCAGCTGCGGCGCGTGATGCGGGATCTGCTCGAGCGGGAGGGCTACGACGTGATCGAGGCGGGCGACGGCGTCGAGGCGCTGGACCAGGTGGACCGCCATGCGCCGGACATCATCGTGCTCGATCTCAACCTGCCCGGCCTCGACGGCTACGGCGTGCTGTCACACCTGCGCTCGCGCCGGGCGACGGAGCACATCCCCGTCGTGGTGCTCACGGCGCGGGGCGACGAGGAGAACGAGGTGCGGGTGTTCGAGTTCGGGGCGGACGACTTCCTGAGCAAGCCGTTCCGGGCCCGGGCGCTGTCGGCGCGGCTCGACGCGGTGCTGCGCCGCACCAAGCACCCTCACTGACCCACCAGCCGGCGGCGCCGCAGGATCTTCGAGGTCGCCGCTTTCAACTCGCCCACACGGAACGGTTTGAGGAAATAGGGGCACGCCAGCCCCTTAAGCCAGGCATCCGTCTCGGGCCGGACGTCAGCCGTGAGGAAAATCGTCCGCTCCTTGAGGTCGGGCCAGCGGCGCAGCAGGTGATCGGCCAGGCGCTCCCCCGCGGACACGGGTGCTCGCGCGTCGGCGATGATCACGTCGAAATCCCGCTCCTCGATCTGCGCCACCGCCTGTGCGGCGTCCGAGGCCGTGGCGACCACGTTCGTCGGGCCCGACAGCAGGACGCTGATCATGCGGCGCACGGCCGGGTCCTCGTCCACGAGCAAAATGTCGTAACGCGGCGCGGGCGTCATGATCTCGTGCTCCTCGGTGACGATCGCGGCGCGCGCCACCGAGGGGCGCGGGGGGGTGATCGGCGAGCGGATCGGGAGGCGCATCACGAACACGGCGCCGCCCTCCACGGCCCGCTGGACCGCGAGCGAGCCGCCGTGCCCCTCGAGGATGCGGTAGGAGATCGAGAGCCCCAGCCCGGTACCCTGGCCCGGCGCCTTCGTGGTGAAGAACGGCGTGAAAATCTGCCCGACGACCTGCTCGGGGATGCCGGCTCCCGAGTCGCTCACCCGGAGCAGTACCTCGCCGTCCTCCACAGCGGTCACGAGGCCGATGTGCCGCGGGCGATCCGGCGGGTTGGCCTGTACGGCCTGAATCGCGTTCGTCACCAGGTTGACGACCACCTGCTGGATCTGGTAGCGATCGCCGAGCACCGCGGGGACGCCGGGGTCGAGCGTCGTCTCGAGCTTGATGTCGCGCAGCTTGACCTCGTAGCCCATCAGCATCGCCGTCCGCTGCACGATGTCGTTGAGGTCGAGCTCGGCGACGTCGGCCGGTCCCTTCCGCGCAAACGTCAGCAGATTGCGCACGATCCGCCCGGCGCGGTCCGCCTGATCGCGCACGACGCGCAGGTGATCGTGATCGCGCTCCGACAGGGTCGACTGCTCGAGCAGGAACTCCGCGAGGCCGGTGATCGAGGTGAGCGGGTTGTTGAGCTCGTGGGCGACTCCCGATACCAGCTGGCCGACGGCCGCCATCTTCTCGCTCTGGATCAGTTGGGCCTCGAGCGCCGCCTGCTCGGTCACGTCGTCGATCAGCACCACCGCCCAGGCCGCGCCTCCCTCGCCGCGCATCGGCGCGGCCGTGAACCGCAGCAGCCGGTCGAGCTTGGCCGAGGGCTGCGTGAGCGGACTGGCCGTCTCCCCGCGGCGGGCAGCGGCGAGCAGCTCCGCCAGCTCGGCCGAGCCGCCCACCAGGGTCTCGGCGAGCGGCCGGCCGGTGAGCGAGGGAATCGAGGCCCGGACCAGCGTCGCCAGCGCCCGGTTGGCGCGGCGGATCCGGCCCGTGTCGTCGACCACCGCGAGGCCCTCCGCCAGCGCGTTGAACGTCGTCTCCCACTGGTCCCGGCCCGCCCGGACGAGATCGAAGAACCGGGCGTTCGACAACACGATCGCGGCATGGGTCGCGACGGTCGACAGCAGGCGGAGCGCCTGGGGATCGAACGCGCCGCCGAGCGGGTCCACGGCGCCGAGCGCGCCGACTGTCACGCCGTGGGCCCGGAGCGGCAGCACCGCGACGCGGCCCGCCGTCACGTCGGCCGCCACGACCGGCCGCCCCGCGGGGCCCGACTCTCCCAGCACCAGCTGCTCCTGCCCCAGCGCCCTGGCCAGCAGGCCGGGGTCGTCCTCGGGGATCTCCCGGCCACGCAGGGCCGCCAGCGTGCCGGATGCGGCGGCGATCCGCACTCCGCGCCCGCCCTCCGCCGCGAGCGCCACGAGCGCGCCCTGCGTGTCCGAGAAGCGGGACAGGTAGCTCGCCACCTGGTCGGCGATCCGCTGGGGCTGGAGCGACTCCGACAGCACGAACGACAGCTCCTGCAGCGCGAACACCTCGTTGAGCCGTCGCGAGAGCTCGGCCCGCGTCGTCTCCAGCTCGGCCCGCGCGGCGGTGGCGTGCGCGGCGCCCAGCCGCCAGCCCAGGATGAACACCAGCAGCAGCAGCGCGGCGACCGGAAGCCAGCCGCTCACGGCGTCCCCTCGTCCCCGGGCGCGGCGGGGGGCGCGTTGGGCTTCACCAGCTTGGGGACCGCGGGGATCCCGAGATGCACGTGATACGGTCGCACCGGCTTCGTCGCCACGCCGAGCGCGCCCACCATGCCCTGCTCACCGATGCTGGCCCCCTCGAGGACCGTCGCGTGGTAGGTCACCCGTACGCCGTTCCCCAGCGACAGCGGGGTGGAGCTCACCTGCTCCGGATCGACCAGATCGTGGGAGTGCGTGTACACGTTGGCATAGTCCGAGATGGACACCCGGTTACCCAGCACGAGCCGTTCCCGGTCGTCGAGCAGCACGTGGCGGTGGATCACGACGTCGTCGCCGACCTCCATGTTGTAGCCGAACGAGAACTCGACGAACTGGAAGCACTTGAAGTTCCGCCCGCAGCGGCGAAACACGTGGCGGGCCAGAATCCGGCGAAACCGGACGGCCAGGTCGACGTTGCCGCCCCCCAGCGGCGACCGGTCGAAGCTCTGCCACAGCCATAGCAGCGGCTTTACCCCCGCGTATCGCGCCGCGTCGATCTCGTGATAGTACTCCGGCTCGAGCGTGACATTGCGCGGGTCGAGCGCGAGCAGCATCGCGCGCGTGGCGAGCCCCGTCTTGCGGCTGGCGAGCAGGGTGTCGTAGTCGTCGCGGCCGGGGTACCAGAGCGCGAACAGCAGGTCGCGACACAGCCGGTCCCGGTCGCACGCGGGATCCGCCAGCCGCTCCTCGACCTCGCCGAGCCACGCGTCGGCCACCCGGCCCGCGTCGGTCGGCAAAGAGAGTTTGCGCAGCGGTCGGTGGGGCATGGGCGGGTCTCCGGCCTCGTGCGATGAGGAATACGACGACGTCGCCTGCAAGAATGTGACGGCGCGCACCGCCGCCGAGCATGGCGTCTCGGGGCTACTGCTTGCCGGCCGCCGCGGCGCGCGAGAGCACGGCCGCCCGCTCCCGGTCCAGCACCCGCGCGACGGCCGTCCACGCGTTGGTCGAGACGCTGCCGTACGACACGACCAGCTGATCATCGAACAGGGCGATCCCCGGCTCGTACAACCCCACGGCGACCACCGACTCCCGCAGGTCGACCTGGCGCTCACCCCAGCGCGGGCTCATCGGGACGAACGCGACGGGGCGGAAGAACCGCCCGCGACTCTGCAGGGTGAGATCCTCCGGCGTGAACGGCGCGCGCTCCTTGAGCCCGAAGAACGACACCAGGAACAGGGTCGGTGCCGTGATGCCGAAGCGGCGCGCGGCGGAGTCGACGTCGGCCGCCTCGAGGCGCTTGAGGCCGCTGAGCGATTCGTACGAGTCGGGCGCGAGCAGGCGAATCACCCGCTCGTCGAGCGGGAGCACCCGTACCCGCACGTCCTGGGTGGCGAACAGCAACGCGATGTCGTCCACCTTGAGCGTGCCGAAACCGCTGGGGGGCACGTCTTCGGCGCGCATCTCCTGCCCCGCCAGCGGGGCCGCGCGGACGCAGGCCGCGCACGCCGCCAGGGCCGCGGCGAGGGCGATCAGCGCCCCGCGCGGACCAGCCCGTCCACCGACTCGCGCAGGTCCGCGATCCCTTCCCTGGTTGGCGCGCTGGTGATCACGCATTGGTCCTCTCCCAGCTCGAGGGCGCCGAGAATGGCGTCGACATGGGCCCGGCGCTGCCCCCGGGGAATCTTGTCCGCTTTCGTCACCGCGGCCAGTACCGGAAGGCCCCGATCGCCCAGCAGCGCCGCCATGGCATGGTCGTCCCGCGAGGGCGGGTGCCGGATGTCCAGCAGCCACAGGACGCCGGTGAGGGTGGGGCGCCGCGCGAGACAGTCGTGCACCAGCCGCCGGAAGCCGGCGCGGTGCTGCCGCGCGGCGCTGGCGTATCCGTATCCCGGCAGATCCACGAGATAGAACCGCTCCTCCACCGCGAACACGTTGCACAGCCGGGTCTTGCCGGGCGTCCGGCTGGTCCGGGCGAGGGCCTTGCGCCCAACCAGCGCGTTGATCAGGGTGGACTTCCCCACGTTGGAGCGCCCGATCACGGCGATTTCCGGAAGTGGGGGCGTGAGACGGAAGTCGGCCGCCGGGAAGCTGCCGACGAACCGGGTGGGGGTCAGGCTTCCTTCTTGGCCCGCGCGCGCTCCGTGACCAGCAGCGGCTGCCGCGCTTCGGTCACGCATTCCGTGGTGATGACGACTTCGCGGATGTCGCTCCGGTCGGGCAGCTCGAACATGATGTCGGTCATCATGTCCTCGAGAATCGACCGCAGGCCGCGCGCGCCCGTGCCGCGCTTGATCGCCCGCTGCGCGACCGCCCGCAGCGCGTCGGGCTCGAACGTGAGACCCACGCTCTCCAGCTCGAACAGCTTCTTGTACTGCTTCGTCAGGGCGTTCTTGGGCTCGAGCAGGATCTTGACCAGCGACTCCTCGTCGAGCGCGTCGAGCGAGACGGCGACCGGCAGGCGGCCGACCAGCTCGGGGATCAGGCCGAAGCGCAGCAGGTCGTCGGGCTCGACGTCGAGATACGGGTTCCGGGCGAGCTGCTGGGCCCGGCCCGTCTCGAGCTCTTCCTTGCTGAACCCGATCTGCCGGCGGCCCGTCCGGGCCTCGATGATCTTGTCGAGGCCGTCGAATGCCCCGCCGCAGATGAACAGGATGTCCTTGGTGTTGATCTGGATGTACTCCTGCTGCGGGTGCTTGCGGCCCCCCTGAGGCGGCACCGACGCCACGGTGCCCTCGAGGATCTTGAGCAGCGCCTGCTGCACGCCCTCGCCCGACACGTCGCGCGTGATGCTCGGGTTCTCGCTCTTCCGGGCGATCTTGTCGATCTCGTCGATGTAGACGATGCCGTGCTCGCACTCGGTGACGTTGAAGTCGCCGGCCTGGAGCAGCCGCACCAGAATGTTCTCGACGTCCTCGCCCACATACCCGGCCTCGGTCAACGTGGTGGCATCCGCGATGGTGAAGGGGACGTCCAGGATCCGGGCCAGGGTCTGCGCCAGCAGCGTCTTGCCGACCCCCGTGGGGCCGAGCAGCAGGATGTTGGACTTTTCCAGCTCGACGTCGTCGTCCCGCAGGGAGTGGGAGTTGATCCGCTTGTAGTGGCTGTAGACCGCTACCGCCAGGACCCGCTTGGCGCGCTCCTGACCGACGACGTACTGGTCCAGCACGTCCTTGATCTCGGCCGGCGTGGGGATCTGGGTGATCGCCTCGGCGACCTCCCGTTCCTCGTCCTCGGCCAGGATCTCGTTGCACAGCGCGATGCACTCGTTGCAGATGTAGACCGACGGCCCGGAGATGAACTTCCGAACCGAGTCCTTGGACTTCCCGCAGAACGAGCAGCGTAGGTGCTTGTCGTTGGCCATTTTGCCTCGGGTCCCCCACGGTCCCAACGCCGTAAGATGCGTGGCGGCCCGTCAGCCCGTCAAGCACACGCGTCACCAAGCGTTACACGGGCTTCGGGTGCTCCACCTCGGACTTCTGCTGGATCACCTTGTCGATGATGCCATACGTCACCGCCTCGTCGGCGGACATGAACCGGTCCCGGTCGATGTCCCGCTCGATGACGTCCCTCGCCTGTCCCGTGTGCAGGGCGAACAACTCGTTGAGCTGCTGGCGCAGGTAGAGGATCTCCTTGGCCTGGATCTCGATGTCCGCCGCACTCCCCTGGGCTCCGCCGGAGGGCTGATGGACCATGATCCGCGCGTGGGGCAGGGCGGACCGCTTGCCCTTGCGACCCGAGGCGAGCAGGAAGGCCCCCATCGACGCCGCCATCCCCATGCAGATGGTGTTCACCGGGGCCTTCATGAACTGGATCGTGTCGTAGATCGCCATGCCCGCCGACACGATCCCGCCCGGGGAGTTGATGTAGAGGTAGACGTCGCGCTCCGGATTGTCCGCCTCGAGAAACAGCAGCTGGGCGATGATGATGTTCGCGACGTCGTCGTTGATCGGGGCGCCCAGGAACACGATCCGGTCCATCAGGAGCCGCGAGAAGATGTCGTAGGTCCGCTCGCCCCGGCTGGAGCGCTCGATGATGTAGGGCGGGTAGATCGTCGACATGGTGCTCAACTCTCGGTCACGGTGGATTGCGCGAGCAGGAACGCGAACACCTTCTCCTCGGTGATCGTCTGCTCCAGTTCCTTCAGCCGCTTCGCCTTCTGCAGCTCGGCGTATGCCTGGCCCGGCTCGACGCCGCGCCGCCTGGCGATCTCCTCGACCCGCTGGTCGAGGTCCGCCTCCGTGGCCTTCAGGGCGTTCGCCTTGGCGACGTGGTCCAGCACGAGGTCGCGCCGCACCTGGGCCTCGGCCAGGGCCCGGAACTCGGTCGCGAAGCCCTCGAGCCGCTCGTCCGGGATGCTGTAGGTCTGCGCGTAGGCGCCGATCAGCCGGTCGGTCAGCGCGCGTGGGGCGGGGACGCCGTTGGCCGTCACGATCTGCTCGATCAGCTGGCGCCGCACCCCGGCGTCAGCCTCGCGCCGCGCTTCCTGCTCGAGATCGGCGCGCACCGCCTGACGCGCGGCCTCGAGCGAGTCGAAGTCCCCGATCTCGCGGGCGAACGCGTCGTCCAGAAGCGGGAGGTTCTGACGCTTCACCTCGTGCACGGTGATCCGAACGTGGCGCGTTTGCCCCCGCTTGGTTTCGTCGGGGAAGTCGTCGGGGAACCGGACGTCGGCTTCGCCCGCTTCGCCCGGGAGGAGCCGCATGATCTGCTCCTCGACGTCGGGAATCGCCTGTCCCTGCCCGAGCACCACGCGGTACTGCTTGGCCTCCTGGGGCGTCCCGTCGATCACGGTCGCCAGGCTCAGGCTCGCCAGATCACCCGGCTTGGCGACTTCGCCGTCGAGTGGCACCCAGGCCGCCCGCTGGCGCCGCAGCTCGTCCAGCTGGCCTTCGACCATTTCGTCGGTCACCGGGTGCACCGCCCGCGCGAGCGTGAAGCCTCCCAGCCGGTCGAGGGTCAGCTCCGGCCGGAGTTCGACGTGCAGCTCGAACGTGAGCGGGGCCCCCGTTTCGAACTTGAGATCGTGCACGTGCGGGTCGGCGATCGGGTCGAGTTTCTCCTGCTCGAGGGTGGCCTTCCAGCTCTCGCCGATCACCTCGCGCAGCACTTGCTCGCGGATCACGTCCTGGTACTTCTTGCGGACCACCGCCAGCGGCGCCTTGCCCTGCCGGAAGCCGGGCAGGCGGGCGCGCCTCGCAAGCTGCCGGGCCGCCTGGACCTCGGCCTGCTCCACCCGATCGGTGGTGATCTCGACCCGGAAACTCGCCTCGCCGGGCTGCTCCTTGGACTTGGTAACCTGAATGCCGTCAACCATCTGGGTTCGTTCCACCTCCGAACCTAGAAAGCTAATCGCAATTCCCGGGCGGTGGCAGGACGAGAGCGTCCGGGGCACTCCGAGCGGACCGCAATCCCACAGGCCGGGGAGGCCGCGTCGGCGCCGATCAGGCCGCTGGGGTGCTCCAGCAAGACGGCCGCCAGGGTGTCGCCCCCCGGCGGCCGGCTTCCTCGCGCGGTGTTCCGGTCGGGATCAGCGCGCCCGCAGCACCGGGTTCAGCACCACCGCGCCCGCGCCGGTGGTCGTGACGTTCAGGAATGTCGTTCCGGGATCGAACACGAGGTAGGCCGCGTTCGTCGTGCCGTCCTGGTTGGCGGTCACCTCGAACGTGATGTCCGTCTTCAGGCCCGTCTGGGCGCCCGAGGGGATCGTCACCGTGTACGGCGTGCCACCGTCGAACGTGATCGCGCCGCCCAGGGAGATGGGTCCCTTGAAGACGATCTCCCCCCCGGTGGTGAGGAGCCGGACCTTCCGGTACGCGCCGGCCGGGACGAGCCCGCTCGCGATGGCGATCGAGCCGCTGCTCTCCGTCGGCAGGGCCATCAGATCGAGCGTCGCCGGGGTCTCCAGCGTGAGCGACTGCCATGCGCTCTCGACGGTCTCGTCGGTGGCATCGGCCGGCAGGTACGCCACGCCGGTGATGGTGACGACCAGCGAGGCCACGGTATCGGGCGCGATGGCGGCCGCGGTTCCGGCCACGTCCGCGAACCAGCCGGCCGCGGTGGCCCGAGCCTGCACTGCATCAGCGATACTAAGGCGGGTTTCCGAGGGGGCCATTGTGGGTCCGGAGTCGCTGCACGCCACCACCCCGCCACAGAGAGCGATTCCGGCAACGACATGCTTCAGGGCCGACAACTGCATACGTGCCTCCCGCTTGCTCGATTGTCCGAGTGACACAGTCGCGATTCTGGGCTTCATCAATTACTGACACACCGAGTGCCGGACTTGTGACACGACGCCGCGGCGCAACACCTCCGGTCGCGTTGCGCGAGCGCAGCATTGGCATCGAGCTGTCCCGCGCAGTACGTTGGCAACCCGCTGTGCGCTGCGCAGCACGGACGCTTCGTGGGATCGCGCACATCCGCCCGATCCAGAAGGGACCTGCCATGCGACGTCTTCTCTCTCCTACCGCGATCACGCTCGTCGTCGTCTCCTGTGGGGGCGAGCCGACCGGTTTCGGCGGGCCGGACGGCTCGCCCAACCTCAACAGCCAGGCCGCGACCGACATCTCGGCCACCAAGACCGCGACCGGCAACCTGACGAAGGTCTACCAGTGGACCATCGAGAAGTCCGCCGCGACCGCCAGTCTGCGACTGTTCCGTGGCGACCAGGCGGCGGTGACCTTCACCGTAAAGGCTACCAAGACGGGCTCGAGCAACGTCCCGTCCGTGTCCGGCCAGGTATGCGTGACGAACAACGGTCAGGATCCCACCGAGGGGCTCCAGATCGGCGACACGGTGCAGTACAAGGTCGGCGATGGGCAGTTCCAGAATCTCGCCGGTGCCGGTGTGAAGATCACGCCCGCGCAGCAGATTCCCGGTACGCCGGCGGGCGGCACTCCGCAGGCGGTCTGCTTCCCGTACCAGATCGCGTTCACGCCGGTGGCGGATGCGTCGTACCGCAACGTCGCATCGGTCACGATCACCAATCACACGGGGCACGAGGGCACGCCGTTCGGTCCGCTGGTGACCGCCGCTTTCACGGTCCCGGCGGACACGAACGGCAACGCCAACGTGTCGGTCAACGTCGACGATTCGAATGGGCGAACCTGGCAGTTCGGTCAGACCGGCTCCGTGACGTACGACCAGACGTTCGCCTGCGATGCGGACGCGGGCGACAATATGAACACGGCCACGGTCCGCGAGACCGGGCAGACCGCGAACGCCACGGTGGCCGTGGCCTGCTTCGCCCTGGCGGTGTCGAAGACGGTGGCGACTGCATTCACCCGGACGTACTCCTGGACGATCGACAAGACCGGGGCCGTCGCCGACCTGCGGATCCCGAAGGGCTTCCCGCAGTCGGTGGACTACTCGGTCGGCCTGGCGGCGACCTCCACGGACGGGGCCGTGCAGGCGAGCGGCTCGATCACCGTCAAGAACCCGGCGCCGATGGACGTGTCGGTCCTTGGCGTGAGCGACGTGGCCTCGCCGGACGTCGCGCTCCAGGTCACCTGTCCGGTCCAGTTCCCGACGACGCTCGCGTCCGGCGCGCAGCTCGATTGCACCTACGCGGGCACGCTGCCCGACGTGAGCCCGCGCACCAACACCGCGACGGCGACCATCCGGAACAGGAGCTACGATGCGGCGGGCACGGGCACCGCGGCCGGCACGACGGGTTTCGACGGCACGGCCGAGGTGACCTTCGGTGAGCCCGCCAGCCTCATCGACGAGTGTGTGGACGTCGCGGACGGCACCGCTGGGCCGCTCGGCTCGGCGTGCGCGGCGGATCTCCCCAAGACGTTCACCTACGAGCTGACCGTCGGCCCGTACACGACGTGCGGTGCGTACGACGTCGACAACACGGCGAGCTTCGTGACCAACGATACGCAGGCCACCGGCTCGGACACCTGGACCGTCACGGTGGACGTGCCGTGCGGGCCGGACTGCACGCTGAGCCAGGGGTACTGGAAGAACCACTCCGAGTACGGTCCCGCCGCGCATCCCGATGCCGCGTGGCTGCTGCTCGCGCAGGGTCCTGAAACGCCGTTCTTCGAAACGGGCATGACGTGGGTGGAGGTCTTCAAGCAGAATCCCAAGGGCGGCAACGCGTACATCATCTTGGCACACCAGTACGCCGCCGCGTGGCTCAGCGGCATGCACGGCGCGGACGTGTCGTCGGTCGTACCCGAGCTGCAGCGTGCGATCGAGCTGCTCGACCAGTATGACGGGAACCCCGACGCGATGAGCGCCGTCGCCGGGGCCGTGCGCCAGGAGTTCCTGGACATCGCCGAACGGTTGGACGACTTCAACAACGGCCGTGTCGGCCCGCCGGCCTGTAGCGAGGAATCCGGCTCGTAGCGGCGTTCACGGCCGATCCCCCGACGCTCCCGCCTGCGACCGCAGACGGGAGCGTCGTGTTACGCGGCTTCTGGCACCCGATGGACGAGACGGCGAATGGCCTGCGGCCGGGGGAACCCTGACCGCAGGCCATTCGTGGGGCCCCGGCGAACACCCGCGGCGACGCTCAGCGCGACCCGGCGGCGGTCTGCGCGAGGCTGATCTTGAACGGTCCCTGCCCATGAAGCTGAACCACGGTGGCGTCCCGCGCGCCACCGAAATGCGGCTTCGTCGCGGGAAGGTGCAGGTAGTCCCCCACGCCGTAGGCCTGGAGCTTCGAGTCGTCCACCCGATCGCCCATGGCCAGGAGGAACGTGCCGGCGAGGACCGTCAGGTTCTCCGCATTCGGGTGGAAGTGTGGTGGGAACCGGTAGCCCGCCGGAAAACTGAGCCGGAGGGTGTAGGGCCCGGTCCCGTCGGGATTCCCGTCGATCACGGCGATCTTCATTCCGGGGTCGAAACCCGGCACGGCGATGTCCGCGAACGTGACGCTCTTCGCCGAGACCGCGCTCATGCCACCCATGGCGTCGGTCGATTCCTGCGCGAGCGCGGCCGACGCCACGGTGGCAGTAAGCGCCATCGCGACGAGAATGCTGGGGTAGCGATGCATTGAGCCTCCTTCGAACAGAACACGGCAAGTGGTGGTGTCGGGCACGGCGCACAGCCATACCGGAGATCGGGCCGCCCATGACCCGCATGCACTGGCCCGCCCGGGGCTAACGGTCGGCGCCGCCGGGGCTCGACGACCGTCCGGCGTCCCCCCGGGGAGACCAGGGGTCAAATGCTATAAGATTACTCCCCATTCCGCAATGCCCGGGAATACTCAGGCGCCGGCGGGTGAACAACGCTCCGTCGAGTCGCGCCGGATGCTCATCGAGCGCCATGTCGCTGGTGGTTTGCGATTCCGTAGCCAGGTTCGCTACGCTGGATGAGCCGAATGGCCATGAGCCATTCGGCTCGTTCATTCTTTACGGGTCCGACTGGTCATGCAAGAGAATGCGACCGGAGGGACTCGAACCCCCACGGGTGACCCCACAGGATCCTAAGTCCTGCGCGTCTGCCAGTTCCGCCACGGTCGCATCGCTGCTCGGTCGCTGGGGCGGTGGTACCGCCCCGCGCCCGCTTGCTCGCGCCCGGTGCGAGCCACCGCCGCTCATTGCATTCGCGGCCCGCGGTCCGCCACGGTCGCAATCGACGATCAAATAACGGGATCCGATGCCATCAGCCGCAAGGTCCTGGGTCGTTACGGCCACGGGTCCGGACGGAGTGCCACGTGCCCTTTACCGCTCCACGACGTCGAAGTCTGCAACGCTCCCCTCCGCCGTCAGGTGGACGAGCAGATATCGCTGGCCGGCGTTGGTGGTCACCCGGTAGTACCTGACCCGCGCCAGGTCTGAGCCGTGGCGATGGATACCTCGACCGGAAACGGCTTCGTCACCGAGCCAGGTTAGCCCCCCCAACCCATCGAGCGCCGGTCCGATTCCGCCCGCGAAATCACGCTTGGTACCCGAGGGGATGTCCGGGGCATCCCTCAAGGCCGACCCGCCTTGCTGGATCGCCCGGAGGGCCGCGGTGATCCGGCTGCTGAGCGCCGGGTCCGGGTCCGGCGCCGGTGCTTTGGTACCGGGAAGCGGTGCAACCCGTGAAACGAGGCGCTC